>JAEEGJ010005139.1_pt1 | contig 42066 bp, 29 predicted proteins | sample 8958761 | NCBI WGS metagenome assembly JAEEGJ01 (sample SAMN16246546, study PRJNA631951) | gut metagenome | biome: gut microbiome; feature: rumen; material: RS-attached | host: Bos | place: Iran: Karaj | collected 2018-10 | reverse complement strand
ACGCAAACTTTGTCAACACCGATACCGGAGAACCTGCAAAGATTCCAAACCATGTAGCCGAAATCATCAGCATATACAAAAAAGCTCCAGAAAAGGGCGAAAAACTTTTACGCTACTATTTTGGAGAACCCTGGTGCAAGATGGTTCGACGCTCCATCATCCAAGAAAATAAAATCCGTTTCGAAGAAACCAAAGTTCACAACGACACGCAATACTCTTACCTTGTCGGTTTCCATGCAAAAAAATTGGCCGTTTGCGACCAACCCATTTACAATTACACCATCCGCGAAGGAAGCGTTTCGAGAATCGTTTCCGACGACAGGCTCCTAACTCGCGTAAGCGTTTTTGCACGAAAGAACCGTTTTTTACAAGACAACCATGTAGATTTCATCGACAAGATGATGCTTTGGCCGTTCAAATACTGCAAAAAGAATCACAAAGACGATGTTTACAAGCGCTGTGTCGCAGAAGCCCAAAAATACGGTTTTGACGAGACGTTCATAAAAAAACAACTGTGGCGACATAGAATCAAGAGCTTTTTATTTAGAGTTCAGAAAAAAATTTGCAAAATACTGGGCATTAAAATTCCACAAAAGAATCTTGCATATTCCTGAACAGCCAAACCGGCCAAGCACACCAAACATTTTTTTAAAAAATTATATTTGTGCTATGGAACATTTTGATTATCTCATCGTGGGGTCCGGGCTTTTTGGGGCTACATTCGCCCATCAGGCGACAAAGGCCGGGAAACGTTGCCTCGTCATCGACAAGCGCGCCCATCTTGGCGGAAATGTCTACTGCGAAAACATCGAAGGAATAAACGTCCACAAATATGGGGCTCACATATTCCACACATCCAACAAGAAAGTCTGGGATTTTGTCAATTCAATTGTTGAATTCAACCGTTACACCAACAGCCCCGTTGCAAATTACAAAGGCAAGTTGTACAACCTCCCCTTCAACATGAACACCTTCTTTGAAATGTGGGGAGTAAAAACGCCCGAAGAAGCTGCCGCAAAAATAGAAGAGCAAAAAAAAGAGGCCGTCGCCGCTATGGAAGCTGCGGGCGTCAAGGAACCCCGCAACCTGGAAGAACAAGCCCTTCTCCTTATAGGCAAGGACATCTACGAAGCCCTCATCAAAGGCTACACAGAAAAACAATGGGGACGCAGTTGCAAAGACCTTCCGGCATTCATCATCAAGCGGCTGCCTGTACGCTTCGTTTTCGACAACAACTACTTCAACGATAAATACCAAGGCATTCCCGAAGGCGGCTACAACAAGCTCGTCGAAGGCTTGCTGAAAGGTGTCGAGACCCGCACCAACGAAGACTTCTTTGCAAAACGCGATTACTACGAATCCATCGCCACAAAAATTGTCTATACCGGTGCCATCGACGAATTCTACAACTACAAGTTCGGCAAACTGGAATATCGCACGGTAAACTTCGAAACCGAAATCATCGATAAACCGAACTACCAAGGGTGCGCCGTCGTCAACTACACGGAGCGCGAAGTGCCGTACACTCGGATTATCGAGCACAAGCATTTCGAGATGTTCGGGAATTGCGTTTACGACGTTCCCAAGACGGTCATTTCCAAGGAATTTTCCACCGAATGGACCGAAGGCATGGAACCCTACTACCCCGTCAACAACGACCGGAATAACCTTCTGGCTCAAAAATACCGCGAACTCGCCCAGAACGAGAAGAATGTCATATTCGGTGGCAGGTTGGCAGAATACAAATACTATGACATGGCACCTATCATAGAACAGGTTTTGAACATTACGGATTTTTAAAATGCTAGACTCATCCAAAATAAAGATTCTCGTCTGCTGCCACAAGCCGTGCCCTGTTCCGTCACAAGACTGGTTTTTGCCCATACAGGTCGGAGCCGCGCTATCCAAGCAAGACCTCGGTTTTCAAAAGGACAACCTTGCCAATGGAGAAGCATGCGACAATATCAGCGAAAAGAATCCTAATTACTGCGAGTTGACCGCATTATACTGGGCTTGGAAAAACATCCGTAAAATCTACCCGGAAATCCAATATATCGGTTTAAACCATTACCGTCGCTATTTCGCATTCGACGAACACCGCTCCACTGGCAGCGGCATCGCCAAGAACATCAGCGAACTCGACAAGTACAATCTCGACAAAGAAAAGATTGAACAATGGCTTTCCCAGGGGAAAATCATCATTCCCCCCAAGGCACACCTCAAGACTTCGGTGGCCTCTGCTTATGAACACGCCCACATCAGCGTGGATCTCCGGCACCTCCACGATGTAATAAAGGAGCTGTCCCCGGAGTTCCTGGACGATTTCAACAACTTTTTCATTTGCAACAATTTCTTTTACGATTGCAACATGTTCATCATGCCTATCGACGAATTTGAGAAATATTGCGAATGGCTGTTCAAGGTACTCTTCGAAGTCGAAAAAAGAGCGAGCATAGAGAAATACGATTCCTACCAGAAGCGCATTTTCGGGTTCATGTCCGAACGTTTGTTCACATTGTGGGTTTTGCACCACCACTACAAAACAGTGAGCCTAAATTACTTCGTCTATACGGAAAATCCGGTTCCGCATAAAAAAGGCCTTGCCGCCCTGCTCCGCTACCAGAGGACAAAAATCAAACGCGAACTTGGATTCTACATATCCAAACCACGCAACAAGCAGGCTCTGGAAAAATACTGGATAGTTCCATAAAGGGAAATTATGATAGAAATTGTACTCTGTACCGACGACAATTACGTCATGCCCACCGCAGTGCTGATGACATCCATCGCAGCATCCAATCCAGAGGCACAAATTCATTATAATATCATTTCGGCGGGGCTAAGCCAAAACGCGCAGGATACGCTTTCAAGAAATCTCATAAATTCTTCTTTTGGCATATCCTTTTACACCATAGACGAATCCTACCTGAAGGATTGTCCTATTCGCCGGGGCGAACATGTATCTATCGCCACATATTTCCGTTTGCTGCTCCCGACAATTCTACCTAAAGAAATCGACAAGGTTCTCTACATCGACGGCGACATTATTTGTTTGGACTCCCTCAAAGAACTCTGGGAAACGCCTCTAGAAAATTTCTCCGCCGCAGCCGTCCCGGACATGCGCTGCAACGACATACGAGTTTTAAACAGACTTTCTTTCAATCGCGCGGACGATTATTTCAATGCCGGAGTCATGCTCATCAACCTTGACTGGTGGCGCAAAAACGACATACAGAACAAGTCCATCAAATTCATTTCCGAGAATCGGGACATTTGCAAGTTCCACGATCAGGACGCCCTGAACGTCGTCTTGCACGGGACCATTCAGACTTTGTCTATCCGTTTCAACCTTCAGGAGCACTTCTTCGAGCCTTTTGAAAACCAGTTTATAGACAAAGTTTACCTCAATGACATGGAAGAAGCCAAGGTCAACGCGACCCTGATTCACTACACGGGCTACAAAAAACCCTGGCATAAAGAATGCGTCAACCCCTTAAAATCCATTTGGCGGCACTTCTACAGCAAGACTGAATGGAAAAACAAGAAGTTGGTTTACCGTTACACAGGATTTCGCCATGTCAAGTACGAGATTCGAACTCTTTTCGACAAATTTGGACTAATCAAATCAAGGAACTTCTACAAAGGCCTCGATTTTTCCAACATCGAACAAGAACTATTCAAGAAAATACATGACTAAGTCCCTCCCAATCCTTCTGATCTTGCTATCATGCCTTCTAGTTCCTTCCTTTGGAAGAGAATTCAGCTACGCATCTTGGAACATTCGTTGGGAAAGCGAAAAAGACATTGAAGAAGGCAACGCCTGGGACAAGCGAAAGGAGCCTATCGCCAATATTATCAAAGATCACAATTTCGACATCATAGGCCTCCAGGAAGGAAGTCCCCCTCGCCTAAAACAGTTGATGGAACTTCTGCCCGATTACGAAATCATTGTTTCCGACACGATGGAATTCAACCCCATCGTCGTGCGTAAGGGAATGTTCACCATTGCAGACTTCGGGCGATTCTACCTGTCCAAGACTCCGGAGAAGAAAAGCAAGAGCTGGGATTCCAAGCACGCCCGCTACTGCACATGGGCGAAACTCGAATTCAACCAGGACACTCTTTACATTTTCAACGTTCACTTTGATTACCACGGCAAGGACGCTCAAAGGGAAAGTGCCCTATTGATGAATAAAAAAATTCTTGCCATGGCAAAAGAGGCTCCATTCATATTTGCGGGGGACTTGAATTTTACCGCAGACTCCAAGTCGTACAAAAACCTGGGAACCTGTATAAAGATGAACGATTCGAAAGACGTTGCCGATTCCGCATTCGCCCCTAATGGCAGCTACAACTACTTCGACCCAAATAAGCAAAGTCCCTGGACATTTGACCATATTATGGTATCCCCGCTAATAAAAATCCACCGCTACGAAATTTTAAACGAGACTTACCTCGATAACGGAAAGCCACGCTATCCATCGGACCATTCTCCCGTAACAATCCGCTTTGAACTCGACGGTAACAATTAGTATATTTGGGAAATGAGCTACGTTGTCCTGCTATTCTTTTTCGGGCTTCTTACCTACATGTTCCTAACGGACACCCAAGGAAGATTCCTGGCCTTGGTTATGGGGACAGTGCTGTTTCCGACAACGGCTCTCCTAATTAAAAATCCTTCTGTTTCTCCGCAGCATATTTTTCTGTATGCATTCTTTATCATAGAATTTTTTAAGGACAGGCAGAACTTTAACAAAAGTATTTTCAACAATCTTCTGCTTTTCCCGATTGGTCTAAGCCTCGTCAGTTACATATTCACGTCCATCTACAATTCCGGCATCGCATCCAAAGACATGTATTACGGCATACGCGATGTCATCGACGGATTCGGTTACATTTATGCCGCATTCATCTGCGGCCGCAAAGAGAACGTTTATGAATTTGCAAAGAAACTTATTCCCTTTACCTTTGTCATCTGCGCTTTCGGTATTTTCGAAATTCTCTTAGGCGACAACTACCCCTATCGAATTGTCAACGCGGCGTTTCCTTACTACGAAGGAGGCCAGAACCTCCTTTCTTCCATGAACCTCACAGAAAGCTGGCGATTCAGAACCTGCTTTACAACAAAGCATCCCACAGCATTTGGCACACTATTAATGAGCTTATTCTTGTTTTATGCGCCCTACGTCAGGAATGAAACTTCCGAACAAAAGAAAATCATGTTGCTGCTGGCCCTGCTGGCAGTGAACCTGTTTCTGTGCGGTTCCCGAACGGCGATGCTGTGCGTAGCATTTGGCGTTAGCCTCTACATATATTTCAAACTTAAGCCTCTTTTAAAAATCATCATCGCCGGCCTTGTAATTTTCATCTCATCCGCGGTATTGACCATACTGCTACAAAATTTCCAGACAAATACAGAGCACGGAGGATCTTCCCTCGACTTCAGAACATCCCAGCTCCTATTCTCCATAGCCACAATTAGCAATTCCCCCATCTTTGGCAACGGGAATAAATACACGTCTCATGTCATTTTCGGCGAAGACGTAAGAGCCTCCGACAGCAGCGGAAACGATCTCGGAGGCCTGGAATCCATCATCTTCTCTCTTCTCATCGATAGAGGATTCCTGGGTTTATTCTCCTATTATCTTCTTTTATTATGGATGTTTGCACTGCTTTTCCGCTACAGGGACCAGCTAAAGGGTATTCGCGGCGGTTATGCGCTGATGGCTAGTGGAATACTGTTTTTGACTCTCTCGGGCACTATCGGGAACAGCTCCTCGTTCCTGTTCCTGTTTGTAGGGATTCAGCTAGGCTACATTTCCCATTACAAGCAAGTCGCCCTTGAAAACAACATCAAAATCAGCGACGCTGAAGCCAACGAAAACAGCGTCAACAACGAAGACGTTTGCAATGCAGAAGCTATCGACGTTGAATCCTAGCCCGCAACTCGTACATCAAGGCTGTTAAAAAAAATAATCCGTGGTTCACCAGCTTGCCGTAGCTTTTTTCATTATCGCAAAGTTTTAAGGCCTTTGCTTTTTTCACTGCGGCATTATAAGGCTCTGTCAAAAGAATTGCTTTAAAAGCCCTGTATCGGCGAAAGAAAGTTCCTTGTGCACCCTTGCAAAAGAAACTGCGCAAGGCCATTTTCTTCGTAAGGAAAAGAGCCCTTGACAAAAATGCCGATTCAAGAGCCCGGTCTTTGTCAAACACGTCCATGAAAGATTGTATTTCATTTAAAATATTGGAGCTATCCGTTACCAACCTCTGTTCGTTGATATGACAAAGCGAATTGTTCAAAACACGGTAATGGTATGTTGGCACCTGCTTGTACGCAACACTTTTTGCAAAATGGAAAACCTGCAAGGCAAACAAGCCGTCTTCGTACAATTTTAGGGCCCTGGAGAACTGGATTCCATTTTCAAGCAACAATTGCCGGCGAATCAATTTAGACCAAAGAGCCGAAAACATGTAGCTGCAACGGGCAGAAGGATAAGGCGAATAGCCCCTGTACAGGACCATGCGCTGCAGGGCCTGAATGATTGACTTGTCATTTGCAACAAAATCCTGTGCAAAGAACCGATGCTCCGTTTCGGTACCATTTTCCTTCCAAGTCCAATGGTCGGTAATGACCACATCGGCCCCAGTTTGGCAAACCTCGTCCCAATACACACGAAAGGCTGTTTCGTCAATCCAGTCGTCGGAATCTACAAATAGGACATATTCGCCGATTGCTGCAGCCAAGCCATCGTTGCGAGCCGCCGACACTCCACCATTTTCTTTGTGGATTATCTTGAAACGGCAATCCTTTGCTGCATATTCATCCAAGATTGCAGGCGATTCATCCGAGCTGCCGTCATCGACAGCAACGACTTCCCAGTCCGAAAAAGACTGGGAGACAATGCTATCCAAGCACTCACGCAGATATTTTGCAGAGTTATAGACAGGGATGACAACACTTATCGCAGGCATAAGACCTAGCCGTTTACTTCAGGAGATTCAACCGTTTCCAAACCATGGTGGTTACGGTCGTCCATTTTGGGTGGAGTCATGTAGTCACCATAAAGTTGCGTACAGACGAAATCATAGTCTTCGGGGCCACAAATTTCCGTATCTTCGAACGGGTACATTTTGCCCTTGCCGTAATACTTCTTATGGAACATCTCACGAAACTTGTAGGCGCCCATGGCATTCACCAAGTAGTTAGACTTTTCATACGGAGTCGAAGTCAGGGCACGTTCCATCCGGTCAAGGCACTTCTTTGTATTAAAGAATTTCTGAATCGGCGTGTGGAGCCCCACCCACACCAAAATCTTTTCATGCAAGGGGCGCCCCTTCTTGTTCACATCGACAAGCGTATCGAAACAAGAAAAACGGAACATGGCGCGCAAGGCAAGCACTTGCCACACCTTGAGTTTCCGGAGCAGGCCATTGTTCGGCATGCCATCCAGAGGGAAGAGGTCTATCCAGGCATAAGTTTCCTCATCCTTAAGCTTGTCATGGCGAACAACCTTAAAGCTGGAATCTTCCAGATGCCCAAAATAACGGATATACTCATCCGAATTGCGAAAAGTATGGAAACGTACTTTTTCCCCCAGAGGTTGCGCCTCCAGGATTTTACAAAGGCGGTCGTAATCCGGGCGCGGGATACCTACGTCGATATCGTCGTCCCACGGGATAAAACCTTTATGCCGGACAGCGCCAAGCAAGGTTCCACCTAGCGCATAATAGGTAATATGGTTTTCCTTACAAATTTGTTGAAAGAGTTTCAGCAGGCTGAGTTCCTTCAACTGCAACTGTCTAAGAGAAGAATCCGCCATAACTACTTGTTCTCGTCAGCCTGCACCAAGTGAGCATCATGGACGTTCTTTTTACAGTCTTCGGGTTCCTTCATGTAGTCGCCGTACATCTGCGTGAGCACCTTGTCGTAATCTTCCGGGCCCATCAATTCCAAGCCTTCGAACGGGTAGAGTTTGCCCTTCCCATAATAGGACTTGGGGAACATCTCCTTGAACTTGTACTGACCCATGAAATTCACGACCCAGTTCGTATCCTGGACTTTGTATTTTCTCAACAGGACATCCAGTTTTTCCAGCCACTTCTTATAATTCTTGCCACCATGGACGTTAAACATCTTAACAATGGCGATAATAATTCTTTCGGAAAGCGGCCTATTCGGACGGTGCAAGTTCACCTTGTCAAAACAGGCGATATGGTACCACATGCGAGCCCACAACAGGCGCAACATGTGAATGCGGCGGGAAATAGCCCCGTTCGGCATGCCATCGAGCGGAAACACGTCGACCCATACGTTTTCATAGCGGGTCACAACGCTCCCTTCGCGTTTCATCAAATACCGATTGTCCACAATCCGCGAGAAATAGTAATGGTGGTCCGACTCGTCTCGGAACGTTCTCAGTTCCAAGTGTTCTGGCAAATTGGCAGAAATGTCCCGAATAAAACGTTCATAATCCTCACGGTAAAGGCCGATATCAATATCGTCGTCCCAAGGAATGAACCCCTTATGCCGCACGGCACCCAACAAACTTCCACCCAGCAAAAAATATGGCATGGAAGTGTTTTCCAGATACTTCCTTACCAACTGAAATACATCAAAAATCTTCTCCTGCGCACCGGTCAATGCAATTGGCTGTTTCGTTTTTGAATCAAGACCCATTTTTAATTCGTTTCCTTTTAGCAATTGCGAGTATGCATAACCTCGCCTAAAGCATCAGAACCAAACACCATACATCCTATATTATTCTGCTTTTCCCTTTCCTATTCCAGACACTTCAAAACCAATCTTGCGAAGAGCGTCGGCATCAAGGATATTGCGGCCGTCGAAGACGAATGCAGGCTTCGCCATACCCTTGTAAATGCGTGTCCAGTCGAGTTCGGCAAAGCATTTCCATTCGGTGCAGATGACCACAGCATGGGCACCTTCGGCAGCCTTGTACGGGTCTTCTTCGAACTGGACCTGGTCAATGACATCCTTCAGGTCGCGCTTCGCATCGGGGATAGCCTTCGGGTCGGTCACGACCGGCTGTGCATGTTCGGCGAGCAAGTCGCGAACAACGAGGTTCGCCGGGCTTTCGCGCGTATCGCCGGTGTTCGCCTTGAATGCAAAACCGAACACGGCAATCTTCTTGCCCGCAATCGTATTGAACATCGTTTCGAGCATGCGGTCCACCACGCGGTGAGTCTGCCACTCGTTAATTTTCACCACCGATTCCCAGTAGGCAGCCACTTCGGGGAGTCCATAGTAACCGCACAGGTATACGAGGTTCAAGATATCCTTCTTGAAGCAGCTTCCGCCAAAACCGATGGACGCCTTCAGGAACTTGGGGCCGATGCGGCGGTCCTTACCCATCACGTAGGCAACCTCATCCACGTCGGCACCGGTCTTTTCGCAAAGGGCACTGATGGAGTTGATGGAGCTGATGCGCTGCGCGAGGAAGGCGTTCGCAGTGAGTTTCGTGAGTTCGGAACTCCAAAGGTTCGTCGTAAGGATGCGGTCACGCGGCACCCAGTGAGCATAAACATCTACGAGTTTCTGGCAGGCGGCAAGGCCCGATTCCGTCTGGTGCGATCCGATAAGCACGCGATCCGGTTCAAACAAGTCGTTAATGGCCGTCCCTTCGGCAAGGAACTCAGGGTTGCTAAGCACTTCGAAATGCAGGCCCTTATCGTTGCTGTTCAGGATGCGTTCCATCGCGGCGGCGGTACGCACCGGAAGCGTGGACTTTTCGACGATAATCTTGCCTTCGTCGGCAATTTCCAGAATGTTGCGGGCAGTCTTTTCCCAGTACTGCAAGTCAGAGGCCTTGCCAGCACCGTGGCCAAACGTCTTGGTCGGAGTATTCACGGAAACGAAGATGATGTCCGCTTCCTTGATTGCGGCAGGAATATCCGTGCTGAAGAACAAGTTACGGCCGCGAGCACGCTTCACCACATCGTCCAGGCCGGGTTCAAATATCGGGAGATTCTCGCTGTTCCACGCGTCAATGCGAGACTGGTTGATATCGACTACGGTAACTTTAACATCGGGGCACTTGTCGGCGATAACAGTCATAGTGGGGCCACCGACGTAGCCCGCACCGATACAGACAATATTGGTTTTGAAACTCATAATGCTCCCAATTTAGCAAATTGGGATGCGCATCATCAAAAGAAATCGGCCATATACCACGTTATTTCTACTGCAACCCGTTTATTTCCAAATCCAATCTGGAGATTTGATTTATATAAACGGTCTTGAGCATTTCTACAGCATCATCGAAACTGAATTTTTCATCCCCTATCAAATCTGTTTTGATGCGAATGGGCCATATAGAATAGTTTCTTTCATTGGAATCATGGATATAATCGGCAATAGAATCGATAAACACATCATTCTTAAAAAATGCTTCTTTATAAGAATTCCACTGTTGTTTCAAAAGCGAAATAAAATTTTTATTCTTTAACAGTTTATCGTACCATAGTCTTTTTGTGCAACATAGGCCCAATCTTGATGGATTGAACGTCATATAATCAAAATCCCAAACAGGCCCTATTTTCAATTTACCATTCAGGTCCTTATGCATAAAAACACTCTTGGGACCATTTATTTCATAATTTTGCGCAATATTATTTACAATAAAATAATCCACAAAACTTTTCAGGTCGATATATTCTTCAATGTCTAAGCCATCCATCTTTCCATACAAAATAGACTCAACGGTATCGATATAATCCTGAATATAAGCAAAGGAGGCAGCCGTCGGATTATCAGGATTTTTTATATTCACAGGATAATTTTTTATCGTCGTCCTAAATTTGTATTCTTCATCGTAGTTCTTGTCAAATTCGAGCAAATACGCATTTTTGTCAATATTCACCCTAGATTCTTTCACCTCTACTTTTTCGCAGAGATAATAGTTTCCCAAAAAGGTCCCGTTCAAAAACAATTCTACAAAAACGCCTTTCGGAGACCATTCCAAATCGGTATTAGACGCCACCTTGAAAGCCAAGGCATTTCGCATTAATGTACGTTCTCGATAATTCGCCAGCAGGACCCAGTTCTTTGCACCCGGCATGCCGAACAAAGAAACTTTCTTATTAAACTTGATGGCATACGGTTTTTTAGGATAATACACCCATGTCGTGTTTCCGCGACCGCGAATCAACATGTCATAAATTTTAGATTTTGGCTTGTTTTTCCCAAAAATTTGGAATTCTGCATTCACATAATTTTCGCGATCTTCGATCTCTTTAGAATACTCAGTTTTAATGACAATTCTAGGTAAACCGACATACGGATATTCAGAATCATCAAACGGGAGACTTTCCATCACAGGCAAGCCGTCTTCTTCCAAATCGTCAGAATCCACATTAGAACTTATTATCGGACTTGAATCGATCTTTTTTATCGATTCCGCCACACCTTGAACATTCTCGGAAACCATTATCTCTGTGGCGCAATTATAGCATTCGCTATTGCTACAAGCCACAAAAACGACAACCAAGCAAAGACAGCAAAAGCAATGACGTAAATAAATAAGTAACATTAAGCCAAATAATAGCAAAAAAAGCAAGTCCTTTAAAGACGAAAACACTTCTTTTATAGGTTTTTCCCTAGAATACAGACAATAAAAAGGCTCCCCGCCATAGCGAAGAGCCCCAAAGGAGTTGTTTTTTAAAGAATTTTACATCAAAATCACTTGAATTGGGCGGTAATGCTTGTCACTTCGCCCGGATTGACAGAGCGAGTGGCATCCTTTACGCCATCGCTCCAGCCGGAGAACACGCCACCGTTAGTCCCGACCGCCGTCAGCGTCACCGGAACCTGCGAGTAGAAATTCGCCGTAATGGAGGACGCCTGGCCAATCGAAAGACCATCCACATAGACCTCACCGGAACCGGAACGGCCTATCGTCAGCGGAACCGGATTGCTAATCGAGAAGAACGTTTCCATTTCCGACGTAATCTGCTGTTGTCTGGAAGAGGCAAAGTTCTTAATCGTAGCCAAATCCTGATCCATGCTGGAAGCATTGTAATTCCAGAGCTGTTGGTCTCTCGCCATTTCCGACTGGACCTGGCTCTGCAAATCATTAATCATCTTCAGAATGCGTTCCGGCGTGAAATAGACAGCCAGCAACACTACAAACCGGTTCACGAAAGCACGCGTGAATGGAGGATATTCCATAAGCCGACGAAGCAAAAGCGTTTCCTTCGCATTGCCGCTTCCACCGCCACCCATGCCGAAGCCAGCAGCCATCTGCGTACCGCTTGCACTGGTGACATAGCTGAAGATATTCGTCGTATTCATCGAATAATTTGTTCCGAACCCAAAGTCCGTGTCGTAAATGAACCATTTCCACTTGGTCTTCTGGCTTGCCACGCGCCACTTCTTCAAGTTGTTGTGCGGCCAGTCGCGGTTATTCACGAACATTTCCGTCTGCATATAGTTGATATAGTTGTCTATATCGATCTGGTCCGAAATTTTCTTATAGTTGGCTTCGTTGTTCAAGCTATTGGACTGGAGCCAATCCATCATGGCCACGTAATCGGCACTGGAACCAGCCGTCGCCTCGTCATTGGCGTCGAGCAGGTCGATATCGTTCGCGTCAAGGCCATACTTGGTCTCGTAATAATACTCGTTGTTACGCTCACGCATATCGTGGATACCATAGTAAACACCGTTATAGAACACAATTACATAGCGGCCTCTCTGGTAATCGACATTCAGCCCATCCGAGATGGCAGTTCCCACACGGTCGCGGACATAGTCGTTTCCACTGTTGTTACCGAAGTTGCGCACCGAGAACGCCTTGAACTTAGTCAATTCAGGGTGATCGGGGAACAGAGTGTATTTAAGACGCTTGTCGCCATACTGTTCGCGGAAGGTGACAGAGAAGGACTTCTTTTCCTTGGCACGGCTGTACTGGCCCGAAATTTTGAAGTCTCCCATGATTCCGAATCCAGGCTGCTTGGCACCGGGTTCAATCAGTTCCACGTACACAGGGAGTTCCCTGTTGCTCCAGTAGTTCGCACCCTTGTGCGGGTCCATCATCTGGGCACCATCGCCAGTCATATACAAGCCAGAATCCTGGCTGAACATGGACTGCGGATCCGTCGTAACAAAGAGGGCGGGGAGCGAGGGCTGCGTTTCAAACACATAGGTGCGGTTGAGCATGTCGCTCCGGTAGGCGCCATCGACATACGTCACACAACGGAGCACCGTCGTGGCTGAAATATTCAGAGACTGCGTCACCGGGCTGCTGTTGATTGTCGGTTCAGCACCACCTGTGGCACAACGGCTACCCTGCGGGAGCGTGACCGTCACAGGTGAAGAATAGAACCCGGACGGAGGAACGGACGATTCACCCGAAGCGGCCTGAGTAGCACTCACTTCGCCAATCGTGGCACCATACGGGCTCGGATCGGCAATGCCCCACTGGCCAGCTTCATTCTTGCCCCATGTTGCGGTGACAGGAACGGCATTGTACCGGACAGAGTCCAAAATTCCGCCTTCCTTGTTCACGAGGTAAAGCGCACCGCCATCCTTGTCCACCTTGAACGTGGTATGGGGTTCATGGCCACGATTACGGCCAATATAGGAGAATATCTTGATTTCAGTATTTTCGACGGCCTGCGATTCCGAGAAGAATGTCGTACCGGACACATTCGAAAGGTTGAGACCCGTAGCCTTGTCGCCCAGGCGGATACTATATACTGTAGAAGAGTCGCCCGTACCCTTGAGGTTCTTGCCACTCCAGCTACCGATAGAGCCGTTGTTGTCGTTGAGGTTCAGGCGGATTTTATGCCCCTTCGTGACATAGCCCTTGAGAACCAGCTGGTTCACCTTGCTCAAGTTAGTCGTGCTGGAATTGACGACAAACGAGGCATTCGAGGCACCGGCAGGCACACTCAAGACAGCGCCAAACATATTGGCACCATTCTGGTTAAAACACAGAGCGGATTGGCCCGGCAAATTACTGACAGCCGGAGCGCTTGCAGCACCCGTGGTACCGCCCATACCCATGCCCATGCCACCTTGGTCACCCCCCATACCCATGCCGCCCATGGCACCCATGTCGAATCCGCCAAAGTCAAATCCACCCATACCGCTGACAACGCTTTCATTCGCTTGGCAGTTCGTGGAAATCAAATTGACGGAATCGGAAGGAGGCGCATAGTCGGAGTAGTTCTTGCCCGACATGAATACGACCATGTAGGACTTGGCCGGAATGACCGCTTTGCCGAACGACCAGCGACGCGGGAACTTGAGGTCATTGCTCAATGCGATGCCGCTCAAATCCACCGGGGAATCCGAAGTATTGTACAACTCGAGCCAACCCGGGTCGTTTCCTTCTTCGTCCTTAAGACTTGCGTTCGATGGTGAAACTTCACTGAAGACCACAGGGGAATTCCCAACATAAGGAGGAGGTTCCGTCAAGGGAACCTGCGTCGAATCCTCGCCGGGGAGAAGCCCTTCGTGCGAGTCCTTTGCCGAGAAATCGCGGGCCGTGCTACTGGCCGGGACCCCGCTACCGCTGGATCCGGCCACGACTTCACCCGTGACAGGGTCTACATTCGTGGAACTACCCGGTTGGGAATCCGTCGAGCCGGGGGTGACATCACCGTTTTGTTCGCCACTAGAAGACGAACCGGCAATGACGTCATCACCGCCCTGGGGGTCACCAGACTGGGCGATGGGATTCGGATCGTTGGAATCCGAATCATTGGAGCATGACATTAAGGCAATGCACGCCGAACAAAACAAAACCTTAATCCATACAGTCGAGAGTGGAGATTGTCTGTACTGCATGTCTTTAAAGTAGGCATATAACGGGCTACAAATCCATAATTTTGTGAAAAAACGGAGATATACGTTGTGTTTTTTACATCAACCCGAACACTCTGTGACGGCAATCACACCCCGAGTAAAATTTTAATTGCAAGTCACAAGACTCGCATCTTTTTGTTCAGTGAGAATTTTTTCTCGGTCTCCGAACAACAAAAAGTGCAGCTCCAATCAACACCAAAGATACCGAGATGATTTTCCCCAGCGGGAAGGATTCCGCGAACACGATTCCACCGGCGAGAGTCGGTACAGCGGCACCGACCGCAGCGCTGAACGGGACGATGAAAAGCGCGCGCCCTCTCGAAAAGGACACCTGCGAATAGATAAAAGCGATGGTGTATGTCACCACGTAACCCCACAGGCGTGCATCCAGAAGGAGCCCGAGAATAGTGTCAATACCGAGAGTGTCCAAATCAAAATCCATGGCAATGCTCTTATAGAATACGGCAGAAAGGCCGAAGCCCACTCCCATAATCAAGGAATCTACTATTTCACGATTCCTATAGCACAGATGTACAAACAAAGTAACTATAGAAAGAGTCCCAGCATAGCTCCAAAGCATCGCAACGTTCTGCGTGCCAGTAGCCTCTCCCATGGTTTCGACCGAGTAGGTAAGCCCTGCCACCACAAAACAAATGGCAACGATAATGCGCTTGGTCAACTTTTCCTTGAGGAGCCAGAACCCCATAAGCGCGGTAAGCACGGGGTTGAGCACCATCATCGGCTGCACTTGGCTCAAGTCGTAACGGGCCATGGCCACATAGTAACCGAGAGTCGCAATTGCCGAGCAAGAAATCCCAAGCCACCAGTATCCATTGCTCACAACACCCTTGAAAAACTGCCAAGGGTTCGCAACACCTCCCGTCCGTTTGCCCACTTTGGAAATCCCCGATTTCTCGAGGATGTTGCCGCAAGCAAAACAAAACGCGGGGCCGATAGTCAATAAGAAAAAGAGCATCTTCAAAAAATCAAGGTAACAACGTTTGGGCCAATGTAGAATTTATACCACAGGGTTATTTACAGTTTGTCGTAAATTTCCTGGTAAATCCAGTAATTGCCCATGACTCGCTTCACATAGCCACGGGTTTCCCAATAGCTGATTTCTTCGACGCGGATATCCCAGGGGAGCCCTTCGCCAGCAGCCTGCCAACGCTTGGTCGGTTTAGGCCCTGCATTATAGTTCCCGAGCACATACATATAGTCGTCCTGATACTCCGCCTTCAAATCCACCAGGTAGCGGACCCCCAAACGGATATTCATGTAGGCATTGTACAGGAGTTTCGGGTCGAAATCCGGAATCTGTTCGGCATCGGCCAGCATTTTTCCTGTCTTCGGCATGATCTGCAAAAGCCCGCAAGCCCCCACAGGCGACGTGATTTCAAAGTTGAATATGGATTCCTGGCGCATCACGCTATAGACAAAGAACGGGTCAATGCGCGTACCCGAATGATACACGACTTGTTCGGTGTACGGCACGGGATAAAGGTAATGCAGAACATCTATCGGAGGGGCCATCAACCGGCGGCGATCGATATTGTTCTGAAACTGGCGAGCCAAGCGATAACCGGCAGCCGTCTCCCCCATCTCGTAAAAGAGCTTCCCGTATTCGTAAAGGAAATCCAAACGCTTGTAGTTCTTTTTGCGGGCCTCGTCGTAAACGGCAAACGCCTCTTCGGCAAAACCATACTGGAACAGCGTCTTGATCCGCTTGTAACGTTCGGGATTGTACGACGTGTCTGCACGGACGCCCTTCTGCGAAGCACGAATCCAGGCAAGAGTCTGCTCCGGCGACATCGGGATGCCGTGGGCAAACGGAATATCCTTCGCGGCCATGAGCTTGTACTCTTCCAACTTGATGCGACTGCGATGGGCGTAGTAAGCAAGCGGGAAATCCCGGATGCAATCCAGGTACGCAGCCCGAGCCAACGAATCCTTACCGAGCTTCATGTACACATCGCCGAGGAACATACGAGCGCCACTGCCACTCCAAAGGAACTGTTCCTTGGTTGCTTCTGTAAAGGCCGCAATAGCTTCGTTCCACATTTCTTGCTTGTAGTAAATGAACCCTATGCGGAACTTGGCCCACTGCCTCTTCACGTTGTTCCTAAACCGTTTGTCCGTCAATTGCCTAAAGCAAATCAGGGCGCTGTCAAATTGTTCCTTCTGCTCGTACTCAAAGCCGCGAACCCAGAGGTTGTTCGCATTTTCCTTGCTGAACTGGTTTACCTCGTGCAGCAGGGAATCGAGTCTCTTGATTTCGGCGGCGTTTTTCGAAGCGTTGTTGCGCAACAAGCGCAAGGTCGATTGCATCCACAGCGGACGCGCCTCCACGGAATCCAAAAGATAACGGAACTGCGCAATGGATTCTGCATCCCGTTTGAGAGTCCGCAAGCTGACAGCGCGTTTTTCCCACAAGACAATGCGGACATCACGCGTAAGCGTACTCGGCGGGAGAGGCAAGAGTGTTGTGTCTTCGGGTGGAGGGACCACCATTTCCGGGTTCGTGATGACCAAAGCCGAATCGATAATGCGGATGGAATCGAGCAAGGAGAGGCACACGCCGGCCTCGTCCTTCGCACAGGCCATCCTAGCGTAGGCAACCTTTTCGGGCAACGTTTCCTCGACGCCCCGGACCTTGCGCAAGCGGCGAAGGGCGGCAAACGCAGAATCCTTGAACGAGGTCGGGCTTGTAAGCAACTGTGTATACAAGCGCTTGGCCGACTTCAGTTGCTTGAACTTTTCCAAGTAACGCGCATAGCGGTACTTGAGCACGTGGGCATCCGACGATTTGGAATACTTGTCCAAAAAGACCTTGAGGGAATCCGCATGGGCTCGGTCGCTGAGGGTCGAATCGGCCATGGCAGCCTCGATGCGCAGGCGCGAAGAAACGCGCATCCACTTTTCGTCTTTTTCGAGTCCCTTGCCCAACTTCAATGTATTCCACATTCCGCGATAGTCGCCTTTGCGGTACATGGAGCGAGCCATGCGCAAAATGACCTCACCTGTCAATTGGGGATCGGCGGCGCGCAAAGTATCGTATGCCGCATAGGCACTATCCCAATCTTCTTTGTAATAATAGTAGGCGGCCTTCGCAAAGTCACGCACCCTCTTGGGGAGAGTTGAATCCAACGAATTATTCCGCGCCCGTTCAGCACGAATGACTACATTCTGAAAATGACCAGAAGGAATTTGTTCCAAATCCGCATAGGGGCTCGGAGGAATGACTATCGCCGTAGAATCTAATACGGCGGTCGAAGACATTGCCGGCGCAACAGTCACCGTGTCGGAGCTCCAAGCAAGCGACACCATCAACAAAACACATACAAAATAACCAAATCTCATATTTTCTCTCTATTTGCAAGCCACAACAACATTGCAGCCGCAAGCCCAACTACGTTACAGGCGTTCTACCTGGCCCACGAAGCTGGAAATACCCAAATCCGTAATCGTCTGCGCATACTTCTTGTACAAGTATTCGTTCACGTCCTTGGCATCGTCCAACTGCAGGATAGTCAAAGCCGTCTCGCGGACATCTTCAAAGTTGATGGAGCGGATAATCTTCTTCGTGGCCATGACGCTCCACGGCGTCATCGAAAGTTCATCCACACCAAGCCCTACGAGCAAAAGTACGCTCAACGGGTCCGAACTCATTTCGCCGCACACCGCAACGGGAATCCCCTCCCTATGGGCGGCAACAACCGTCTGATAAATCATGCTCAGCACGGCCGGATGGTGCGGCTGGAACATATCCGTTATAAGTTCGTTCGTACGGTCCACGGCCAAGGTGAATTGAATCAGGTCGTTCGTACCGAGGCTAAAGAAGTCGACTTCCTTGGCGAGTTTTTCCACAAGCATCACGGCCGCAGGAACTTCAATCATCACCCCGACCTTGATGTCACCGATTTTCGTGCCTTCTGCAATCACCGCCTGGCGACATTCTTCAATACATTCCTTAGCCTGGTGGAGCTCACTCATGCTAGAAATCATCGGGAGCAAAATTCTCAAGTTGCCCGCAGAACTTGCGCGAAGCATTGCCTTCAACTGCGCACGGAAGATATCCTTCTTGTCGAGACACACGCGAATGGAGCGCCATCCCATGAACGGGTTCGCCTCGTTCGGCGAAGTCACACCGGGAACAAGCTTATCGCCACCAGCATCAAGGGTTCTGATTGTCACCGGATTGGGCGCCATGTTCGAAAGAATCAGGCGGTAAGCATCCTCCTGCTCTTCTTCCGAAGGGACATCCTTGCGGAAATAGAGAAATTCAGAACGGAACAGGCCAATCCCCGTCGCCCCGTAATCCTTGACCTTATCGGATTCCGTCGGCAATTCGATGTTTGCATGTAACGTAATGTACTTGCCATCGCGCGTCATCGGCTCGAGCTGGCGCATGGTGTACAGTTCCCTGCGCTGGCGTTCGTAAACTTCCTGGCGTTCGTGGAACCGGCGGATATCGTCTTCGTTCGGGTTTACGATGACCTTGCCACCCGAACCATCGACAATAATCATGTCGTCGGGTTTGACGAGGCCCGCCAAGTTGCGCAAGCCGAACACCGCAGGAATCTGCAATGAGCGGGCAAGAATGGCAACATGGCTTGTACGTCCGCCCGTGTCCATGACAATCGCGCTGACCTGCCCCGGCTTGATCGACATGAGCAAGCTGGGTAAAATTTCGTGAGCCACGAGGACCACACCATCTTCGGCAGCAATGTCCTCCAATACCGGTCCGGAATCCTCCATGGCCCCCATCAAGCGGTTGTATAGGTCTCTCAGGTCCGTCGCTTTGTCGCGCATAGCCGGAGAATCGATTGCCTCGAACTTGTCGATAAAGGCTCCCAGCACAACGTGGACTGCCCAGCGGGCATTCTTGTGGCCGACGCGAATTTTTTCGAGGACCCCGTTCACCAGTTGCGGGTCCTGCAAAATCATCAGGTGCGTCGCAAAGATCATGCTGTCTTTGAGGCCCGCACGAGATTCAGATATTTCCTTGATTTGCGCGATTTCCTTGGCCGTCTTGCTTACAGCCTTCAGGAACAGTTGCTCCTCGGTGGGAATCCTGCTTTCGGGCAGGGTTTCTTCGACAACGGAAATTTCGCGATTAATTACGGGGAAGACTCTCCCCATGGCAAAGCCGGGCGAAGAAGGCACACCGACCTGGACGGTTCTCGTCTTGGCCTTCCCAGTATCTCCGACCTTCACTGCCGGATCAAGCTCAACACGGTTCTTCGTTGAAGTGGTCATTAAAGAGTTGTTCCAATTGCTGAACTATGGTTTCTTCATCCTCGCCATCAACTTCGAACTTGACTTCGGAGCCGGCAGGAATCGCAAGCATCATTACATTCAAAATGCTCTTGGCATTTGCCTTCGAGCCTTCGAAAACAATGGAAACATCACTCTTGGCTTGCCCCGTGATATCCACGATCATGCCCGCAGGTCGGGCATGCACGCCAAGCTTGTTAGTGACCGTCAATGTTTTTACAATCATCGTTTTCCTCAGAAGAAGTCCACATTTATATCCAGACCATCCTGAAGAATGATTCTGAAAAGGCTGTCCGCAGAACGAACCGTCTTGACCAGTTCGTCGTGCAGCGTCTTATCGTTCAACAGGAGCCCAACGGTGTTGTCCTTAGCCTGCGTCTTCGCCTGCACCTGGCCAACCAGTTCGTCCAGGTGCTTGGTGACGCCTTCCAGCTCACCGATGAGGTTGTTGGCATTGCCCACCACCTTGTCCGTATTGGCAAAGAGGCTGTCGATAGGCTGCTTCACGCCGTCGACCAGTTGGTTCACCTTGCCCGTTGCTTCGTTAAGCCCAGCCAAAGTCCTCTTAAGTTGCGGATCCGTGTTCTGCACGAGGCCCATCAGGCGGTCCTCGAGATTTTCAGCCTTGTCGAGCAAGGTCTTGAAACGGTCCTGGAATTCCGGATTGGAGATTGTGCCATTCAGCGCAGCCTTCACCGATTCGAGCAAAACCTTGGTGCTGTCGCAAACTTCGCCAGCCAAGCCTAGCGCTTCGGCAATGCCGGCATCGAACTGGCCGTCAATCGTATCGCCCGGAGCAAAATACTTTTCCTCGTCACCGAGAATAATGCCAATCTGGCGTTCGCCCATGATACCGATATTCTGGACGCGGATTTCGGAATCCTTCGGGATCCTTACATCGTCGCGCAGGCGGATAGTCACCACGACGCGGTGGCCGGAGAGTTCGATGTTTTCGACCTTGCCGAGCTTGACGCCGTTAATCTTGACAGGGTCATCCAAAACAAGGGTGCTCACCTGCGTAAACTTCAAATGGAACGTATTGAATTTTTCCCGCGGGTCCTTCTCGTTCAAGAAGAAAATGCCGAACACCAGCACAACCACGGCTAGGAGAACGACGAGGCCTACAGAAAAGTATAGTACAGAATTCTTCTTCATTTTCTGTACCTAATCTAGTAATTCCATTTCAAATTTTATTTGCATACGTGCAAAAATGCCCTTTTCACATATAAAACGGGCCATTATCCATCTACACGGACAATGGGGCTGTTGTTTTCGATACCGTTCACGTGGCGATCCAGCCAGTCCAAAAGCAACTGATCGCGTTCGGCGGCAGGCAGGGCGAACTTTTCACGGCCTTCCCTCTGCATGTACACGTCAAGATAAGTCATGAGCACACCACCGGCAACCGAAACGTTCATGGACTCGGTGATGCCGTACTGCGGCAGCTTGAACTCGTAATCGGCATGGGCAAGCGTATCGGGGTGGTTCCCGTGGAACTCGCTCCCAAGATAGAAGGCAGTAGGCTGGCTCAAGTCAAGGTCCAGCACGGAGTTTGTGGTATTCGTGCTCGCGACGGCAATCTTGTAACCCTTCGCGCGGAGCTTTTCCATGCACAGCATGCGCTTCTTGTACAGGTAGAGGCTCATCCACTTGTAACTGCCCTTGAGGATAGACTTGTTCACGCTGTAGGCGTTGTCTTCTTCGATGATATGCACGTCCTGGAGCCCGAACACTTCTGCCGTGCGGATGACCGCCGAAATATTGTGCGGGTCGAACAAGTCCTCGAGAACCATGCAGAAATGCCTTGTACGGCGATTGACCACTTCCGTCAGCAAGTCACGACGGCGTTCCGTTACACGGGCAAGCAACGATTCCAATTCACTCATCTCTATTTTCCTTTCTTTTTTTCGATGAAAAGCGGAGCCGACTTTTCGTTCATGATAATGGGGACGCTGTTCTTGTCCCGCTCGGCCCTTTCCTTCTGGAGCTTCTCAAAATCACCCAGGCGCCAATGGCCCCCGTTCACGACATTCTCGAAATCGATAATGTACTGCACATTCTCGTCGGACTTGAGCACAGCGCTATTGAGCATCGGCTCCTTGTTGCCGGAGAAGTAGGAGCCCGAAGCCTTCTTGATGTCGTCGACAATGTAGTCGATTTTCTGGTCCACGACGCTCTTGAACACCTTCATCTGCATAATCGAATTGAGGACCGAGTTCGACGGGAACACGATTGCCGTTAATTTATACTTAAGTTCATTCCGGCTAACCTCGTCCATGTCGAGGTAAGCGATTGCAGTCCCATGCAAAGACCACTTCAAGATTTTAGCATGCCCGTAGCCAAAGAACAGGTTGCGCATGCCCAACTTATAGCCCGCGCTATCTTGCAAGGCCCAATAAAAATCACCGGAAAGGCTCCGGCCGTTACTCCCCGAGAAGAACCTGCGGTTCGAACTCGTGTAGCGCAGTTCGTAATGGGAATCCAGATAGGCGTTAATCAGTTGCGCAGTAAAGGGCATGTTGTCGAACAAATAGCTGATGACATCAGCACCCAGAGGCAGCGTTCCCTTGTTCTCGTAAATCACACGGTACTGGCGACCAAGGCGGGCATAAACTTCGATGGACATCGGGACACCCGGATCCGCCTTGAATCCGCGCTTGGTAATCTCGATATACGGAGCGCAGAACTCCGCATCGTACTTCACCTTCGGCCATGGGACCTGGTCTTCGGCCTTGCATGTCGGGTAATCCATGTCCAGGCAAATCTTGACACCAGAACAAAGCGACCGGTAGTCGTCATCATTATCGAGACGGGCCTTGATAGCCGCACGTAAGCGAGCCTCGGCAATAGGAGCCATGTGGATAGAAGCATCCTTCGCCGGTTCGGCCGGAGCACCGGCAAAACACACCACCTGCAACAAAGCAAGGGCACAAAGGCAACGCTTTACCAGACCTATTGCAGTTGAACAAGCCATCCGCTACCTAAACTCAAGACTGTCCAAAGAAAGGACCGTGAAGGGTTTCAGCGCATCGAACTTCGCCACCGGGCCAACAATGGAAATCGTCATCTTGTCGCGGCTGAAATACTTGGCAATCATCGCCTTCACCTGTTCAGCGGTCACGGCGTTGATTTCCTTCACGTATTCCAGATAGTGGTCGTAGGTCTTGCCCAACAGTTCGCCTTTCGCAAAAATGACGGCAGTCGCTTCCGGGGAATCGAACAAACTCGGCAGGCTCTCGACCAGGGACTTTTTCGCCTGGGCGAGTTCTTCGGCAGTCGGGCCATCCTTCGCCAGCTTCTCCACTTCTTCAAAAACGAGCTTAACCGCGAAATCGACAGACTCCACCTTAGTCTGCAAGGCAATCGTCGTGAGCGCCGTGTCGCGGTACTCGTTTCCGACAGCGCTGTAAACGCTATAAGCAAGACCTTCGTCGCTGCGCACACGGTTCATCAAACGGCTCGAGAAACTCCCCCCGCCAAGGATAAAGCTTGCAACGGCGGCAGGATAATAATCGGGATGGGGCCTACGCACAAACGGCTGGTTCATCACGATGTTCGCTTGGGTAATGTCGCGGTCCACCACGTAAACACCCGGCTTGCGCAAGAACTCGAGCGGTTTCGGCGGAGCCTTCACGGCAACCGGAGCTGTCGGGAGGTCGGCGAAAAATTCCTTGAGCATGGTCACCGCAGAATCGCGGTCCACATCGCCCGACAGCGCAAAGATGATGCGACGGGACGAGAACAATCCCTTCGAAAGGCGCTTCACGTCGGCGACAGAGACCTTGGAGTATTCCTGCGCGTTTGCATCCCAGAGCCTGGGCGAAGGAGCGTAGTTCACCTTCATCTGCAACGCCTGCAAGACCTTCCCCGGAGTATCGTAACGGCGGTCGTAACTGGTCACGAAGTTCGCCTTCACGATTTCGAGTTGATCCTTGTCGAATGCGGGTTCCTTCACAATCTTCTTCACCAGAGCGAGCATTGCAGGGAAATCCTTCGAAAGGCAGTCGATATCGAACGACGACGTAAATGTTCCCGTCGAAGTAGAAATGCCCGCACTCACGAATTCAAGAGAGTCATCCAGCGCATGAGCCGGAAGCCCTACAGCACCGCCACGGCGGAACATGGCACCGACCATGGAACTCGCGGCCTCATCCTTGAGAGCGAGGGATTCGTGCGGTTCATCGAAGAACACGGTAAAATTCACAAGCGGGAGTGTCCGGTCCGACACGACGTAACCCGTAATGCTGTCGGAAAGTTGCACCCTGAAATCTTTCGGGTACGGGGCGACATAGCGGAACTCGGGGAAGGCGATATCCTTGTAGCTAGCCGGTACAGCGGAAGCGGCTGGAGTTGCAGGAGCAGCAGGCGCTACAGCGGAATCCTGTGCAGCAACACGCGGGCTCACCTCCCCAGCCGATGTCTCGGGAGCCGGAGCCCCGGAACACGCAACCAAAGCCAGTGCGGTAATGGCAGAAAACGATACAAACTTACGCATTTGACTAGAAAATAGCAAATGAACAGGCAACAAAAACCATACAATCCAAATTGGAGTATCGATTTGACATTTTTATCGACCTCCCCTCAAAAAACAACATATATTCATTAATGAGCCTTCCTGGTGGATATATCATCGGTTGCCGAGTTCGCTCGGGCCGCCCGACTCTCAAGAGTCAAACCCACCCGGGAGGCTTTTATCTATCTTCCCAAGGAGCCCAGTGCCCGCCAGCACTGGGTCTTCTTTTATTCCTTCGGTCAAATTAGCTGAAGCGGCCAGCAAGCTGGCGGCGACGGCGGCCACGTTCGGAAACAAGAGCCTCGACAAGGAACAGGAGTGCCGCAAGGCCCAGGAATATCTGGTAGCGGTCCTGGTAGTTTTCCAGGCGATCCGTCGCCTGCTCCTTCTTCTCGAGCGACGCGATTTCTGTCAGCACCTTTTGCAACTGGAACTCGCTCGGGTTCGCATAGAAATACAGTCCACCCGTCACGTTGGCAATTTCTTGCAAGGTTCCTTCTTCGAGGCGCGTGGTGACAATATTGCCCTGCACATCCTTCTTGTAGGCGACCTCGCCGTTCTTGGTCTTTACCGGTATGGGCACGCCTTCGCGGGAGCCTATACCCACCGTATAAATCCTGATACCGAGTTCAGCGGCTTCCTTCGCGGCGTTCACGGCTTCGGCTTCGAGTTCTTCACCGTCGCTCATCAAAATCATCACGGAATACTTCCCGGCACCGCCGGAATTCTTGAACAGCAACATTCCCTTGCGGATAGCGGCCTCGAGGTTCGTCCCCGGCATCAGCCAACCCGGATTCAGTTCCTGCAACATCATCTGCACAGTACCGTAATCGAGTGTGAGCGGCACCATTACCTGCGCCTCGCCACTGAACGCGACTAGCCCCACGCGGTCGCCCGAAAGCGATTCCAAAAAGGCCGCAATTTCGTGGCGAGAACGAACAAGACGGTTCGGCTTGATATCCTCCGCCAACATGGAAAGGGAAATATCCTGCAAAAGTACGAGATCGAGCCCCCGGCGCTCAATATGCTCCATCTTATGGCCCCACTGCGGGCGGGCAAGCGCAACGAACAAGAACGCAAGCGCAAGCAAAAGCAACAGGATTTTGGTCAAGCGGCGCCACGGAGACACCGAAGTAGAAAGCTTGGGGAGCATGGAGAGCGAAACAAAGCGCGCGGCAAGTTTCTTGCGACGGTGATACGCGTAGACGAACAGCAAAGCAAACAACGGCAACGTAAACAGGCACCACAGAAAATCAGGTTCGGCAAATCGCATTCAAGTCTCCTATGGAGAGCCCGTTACGGGCCATCTCCAAAAACACCCTGAATATACAAAAAACTGCGTTATACGCCCATCGCTAGAAATTTTTTCGTTCTGAAATAGGTTTTCATCCTTCAATTTACCTCTTTGTGAATATATTGTAGATATAGCGTTTACATCTCGATTCGAAAAAAATTTTTTTGCATATATTTTGCATTTATCCGCCCTCCACTTCCGTTCTTTTTTCTTATAATATTGCTATCTCGTTTCTGCGATGATTTTCTTAGGGGTTCGGAATTTAAATGCACAACGTTGCGCTCATAGAAATCGGAATCTGTTGCACAGCAATCCTGTTGCTGGTTTTGCTGCAGTACCGTATTTCGCTGTTGCAATTTCCCGAAGAACGCACGTTCAAAAAAATCCTCATCCTGATGCTCGCAGAAACTATTCTGGATATCGTCGGAAAGCTCCAGTTCCCCGAAAGGCTTTCGAGCCCGGACATCAAATACTTTCTTGTCGTAATCAATGCTGCTATATCTCAATTCATCCCCTATCTTTGGAACCTGTTCGTCCATTACAAGATTTACGGAAGCGCTTACCATTTCCGCAAATATTCTATCCCCATCACCATCCCGCTCGTCATGGGGCTCTTATACTGCATAACTCGGCTTTACCAGCTCCAGCCCGGCCATAGGGGCGAATTCAACATCCCCGAGCTTTGGACAATCACCAATTCCATCAGCATTTTCTACATAGCGATGGCGAGCTTTATTTCCTTCCGGTCGGCCCACAAAAACAACACAAAGACGGGTTGGAGACAACAGCAGTACCTTTGCTGGATCATGCTCATCCCTGTGGTGGCCATCATTGTCCAAATAATCATACAAAAGCACGAAATACCCATTGTAACGCCAGTCGTGATTTTGGTTCTCCTGCACATTCACATTTCCCAGCAGAGCATGCTCATCACGATGGATCACCTGACCGGTCTCAACAACGAACGTAGGCTGAACAGTTTCCTACGCGACAAGACGGCAGACCTGACATCGGAACAGCGACTTTTCCTTTTAACGATTACGCTCGACAACATGCGACATATCCGCCGGAAATTCGGCAAAAGGAAGGTAGAAGAAATCGTCGTGGCTTTCGCCGACTTCCTGAGAGCACGCATGACAAGCGACAACATGTTCCTGGCCCACTACCAAAAACATTCGTTCGCTATTGTTCTTGAAAAAAAGACCTGGAACGATGTGGAAGCTTTCTGCAACATGCTCATTTCCACAAGCACCACAACCAAGCTGCAAAGCCTTGCCCCCTGGCCGCTCACATTTAGCATCAACTATTCCGAGTTCGGCAAGCCAGGAGTGAACAACGTCATCGAGTTACTGGACGACACTAAGAACAACTGCTTCAAGCCGACGACTTCACTATACACGAAGGGCAAATTCGAGCCCTAGAATCGCTTGGTTTAAGGAATCCTGACAAACCGGGTATTGGCAAGCAAGAGCTCGAGCAAGATAAGCAGAGCACCAACCAAAAGCCACGGGTAGAACTTTTCCGAGTACCGGGCATAGGCGACAGTCTCTATTTCCGTCTTTTCGAGTTCGTCGATCTCGGAATAGATATTCTCAAGTTCTTCGCGATTTTCGGCGCGATAGAAGCGGCCTCCCGTCTTCTGCGCGATTCCCCGGAGCATATCCTCGTCAATGCCTTCTTCGGGGGTGATTTCACGTTCTGCCCACGAAATTTCGCCCGTCCAAGGGTTCTGCTGGAACCCGAGAATTTTGCCCTTCTTCTTGCCCACGCCAACCGTGTAAACCTTCACTCCGAGCGCCTTGGCCACATCGGCCGCATGCAGTGGAGAGACAAGGCTCGCATTGTCCTTACCGTCCGTCAAAAGCACGACAACGCGGGACTTCGCGGTAGATTTCTTTATACGGGCGAGCGAGTTCATGAGGCCGTCACCAATCGCCGTTCCATTGCCCGTGGCCGTAGAGTCGTTCACCGCCGAAAGAATCTCGAGCAGGGAGCCGTAATCCAATGTCAGAGGGCACTGGGTAAAAGAGCGCCCTGCAAATACGGAAAGGCCGATACGGTCGCTATGGCGCTTCTGGATAAAGTCCGCAATAACCTCCTTGGCATAACCTAGGCGGCTATACTTCCAGTAATCCCCGCTCTTGAGCAGGCGTTCGGCGTTCATCACCCCGAGTTTCGCCTGTTCGGCACGGGTCAGCATGTCAAGCGTGCCCATGGAGCCCGACACGTCCAGAGCCAGCATGATATCGACACCGTCGGTAGAGGTGTATTCCACCTCCATCGCGTTCTGCGGGCGTGCAAGCGCTATAACAAAGCAGCAGAGGGCAAAAAGGCGTAGTGCCGGGACAATATGCCTCAAGCGAACACGACGGCTGGGAACAGCCCTACGTGCGATAGAAAGTGCCGGAAACTTGATGGTACTCTTGCGGCGCCGGTTGCGGTAAACATAAAGCGCGACAAGGACAGGGACAAAAACGAGCAGCCAGAAGGCTTCGGGATTCTGAAAATGCAGTGCACCGATATCCATTTCGATTCCAATTCCATTATCAAGGGGATTCCCCCGAAACAGAGTAGAATATACAAAAAAGGCCGCGGGCGGACCCACGACCTTTTCTAAAAATCCTTTTTGGATTACTTCACGATGACGGAGCGAACTTCGTTGCCGACGCGAATCACGTAGGCACCCTTGTTCTTGACCGTAACAAGCTGGCTGCCGTTCTTGATCATGCCAGTCTGGATGACCTTGCCCTGCATGGAGAACACGGCGAAGTTAGAGCCAACAGCAGCGTTGCTGATCTGGATCTGGAGGCCGTTGACGGAGGCATTGAACCTTGCCGGAGCAAAGACCGCCGGGAGAGCTTCGCCCGAAGAACCGGACGTGATACCGCTAGACGAATTCGGGTCGGTAATACCAGACGAGCTGGAACCAGCCGGAGAATCAGAAGAAGTCGGCGGTTCTTCAGCGATTTCGCCACGGACACCCGGCATCTTGGTAATCAAGACCGGATCAATCACATTGCCGCTCTCATCGAGGAATTCGATAGTCTTGATGGAAACGTCACCAAAACCGCCTTCCGACTGCTTGATTTCGAACTTGAGGCCCCTGACATCCTTGATGATGTCCCTACCTTCCGGAGCCGTGGTCTTGTTAACCCATTTAAGAAGACCACCCATGTTACCATCTTCAGTAAATCCCTTAAAGCCGTAGTCTTCCGGAGTCAAATCGTATTCAAGCACCGTGTAATCAGAAGTATTTTCGACATAGATACCCGGTTCAGAACCGGCTTCCACAGATTGACCATTGAGAACAGCCATGCGGATAGGACCAGAAGCCTTGATGTCGATGCGGAGTTTCGCTACATGGAGAGCCTGGAGGTCAACACCCTGCTTGCTGTCGGGGAGGAAGGACATGGCGATACCGGCAGACGGGTACTTGAGCGTACCGGCGTCAGCAGCTTCCTGCGACCATTCCGGTTCAGGACCAATCTTCATAGAAGCTTCGGCATAAATCTTACCACCACGGAGAACCAGCGGAGACGTACCGGAGTCCGGTTTCATTTCGGTGCCAATACCATACTTGTCGTGGTAGGCGCCCCAGTGCCAGAAACCAGAAACACCCACGGTGGTGTCCTTCATTTCCATCTGCTTACCATTGACTTCGCTCAGCGACGGAGCCTTGCTCGGATCCGGAGTGAAAGCGGTAAAGCCAGTCATGTCGTAGAAGTTGGGCATGTTACCGGTCATGAGGAGGAGGTAGAGGAGGTTCAAAGTAGACGGGTAGTATTTTTCACCCGTATTGGTACCTTCACCGCATCCTTCTGCAGTAGCGCAAGCCGTCTTGGAGGCGAGATAGCTGTAAACCGTTCCGAGGTACTTCTGACCAATTTCAGTTTCATCGCTAGCGGCAGCAAAGCCGAGACCACCGGAGAAGGTAGAAGAGGCGAAGCTACGCTTCTTGGACGTTTCAGCCCTACCATCTATATAGTAGCCAGAATTGATTTCACTTGCAACTTTCGCTTTGTCATAGAGCCACTTGGTAATGGTTGCATTGAAAGTCTTGGAGGACGCGGTACCGAACCAATAATAGTCCCAAGCGGTGCGCCACGGAGTACGGGCAGCATCGTCAAAGAAACCGGCCGCTTCGGACTGCTGCACGGAAGCAGAAGTCTTTGTCGGCTGGTGGCCGTCCCAAGTACACCAGTCCGGAACGAGACCCGTGGACTGGTTCTGGCAAGCCTTGATTTCGCTTGCACCCCAAGTAGCAACACCATTCCAGTCGCCAGAGCCACCCACCGCAGCGAAAACGCGGAAGTTGGCCAAGGTGGCATAGCTCGGGTTGAAAGCGTCATTCCACTGGCTACCCGGCTTAATCTTGGTGCCATTGATATCGTTGGTGGACATCCAACCGATAATCTTCTTGGCGTCGTCCAGGTAGGAAGCGTTGTCCCACTGCTTGGAAGCCATGATAAGGGCGAGGGCAGCGTCGAAGTCAGCGTCGGATGCAGAACCAGTACCGCCATCGCAGCCAACACGCCAGTTCATACCAGCACCGTTACCGCCATTGGACTTCCAGGTCCCATAAATCTTGTCGAACATTTCCTTGGCGCCATTGGTGCCGTCGTCCATATACACGGCAATCAACATACCATAGGCGATTGCTTCGGATACAGTAGAGCAGGTGCCTTCAGGAGCAAGAATATAGCCCTTACTAGCATCGTACCAAGCCTTTTTCCACTTGTTATAGTGATCCTTAATCATGGAGACATCGGCATACTCAATGACGTTGCCGTGAGGATGCTTCATGTTTTGGGGGAAGGGGTACTTCGGAGCGGCCATAGAGGATACCGCAGCGAGGGCTACCGCCGTTGTCAAAACTGTAAATACTTTTTTCATTCTGTTACCTTCTGAAAAAAATGGATAACTCCCAGCACCACCTCTAAATACACAAACACCAATCCAATTTAAAGGCAGACACTATAAAATATAAAATCAAATAGCATTTTTAAAAGATTTGTAAGTGTAATAAATCGGTTTCAATTGAGAACAGTGAAAAAAAACACGGTTTTTTACACAAAGTTTGTGCACTCCGTCACTATACCCCACGAGAACGTTTACAAAACTTTACAACAGAAATTTGGAACGCGCCTAGCGAGCCGTTTCAGAAGCCGATTTAGAGGCCTTCGCCTTCTTGCGACGCCACACCTTGAATTCCATATAAAGTGTGCTCACCGTGTATATGAACAACAGCAGGAGCAACGTATTTTTTGGGCGGTTCAAGTTGCAGATTCCCCAAGCAATCGTGATAATCGGCAGGTGAATCAAGTACGGGTAAAAAGATGCACGGCCGATTTTACGAACAAGCGGGATGCAGAAGAACAATGCAAGAAATCCCTTGCCGCTCAACAGCGAAAGCACAAGAAGCCCGTAAATGAACACCGGGAGGCTGTGGTGGAAAGCGTAATTGAAACCGGCGTTCAAGTTCGGGTTCAACAAGAACAAGCTCCCGTAAAGGGCCGCAAGCAAAAGCACCTGCGCCACGCCGCTCACGTAGTCGCGCTTGAGGAAGTCAAAGAACCCCTCGTTGTAGAGGCGGTAAATCACCATGCCGAACAAGTACTCGAAAATGCGGACCGGGGCGAACATGTGGAAGAACCTGTACTTGGCGGCATAGCCATCGAACCAGAGGTTATCGGTCAAACCAAAGATCACAGCCCATACAATCCCCGGGATAAAGACCGCACCGAAAAGCACCCAGAGCGTACGGTTATTCTGCCGGAACAGCCAGCGGCTGAACCACGGCGTGATGGCATAGCAGACAAAGAAACTCGTCAACGACCACGAAGGTTCGTTCAACTTCATGCCCAAATCGGGGACGATGGACCACGTGAGCGAAATGTGCATGAGCAAGCTGCGCCAAGGGTGGGTCATGGCGGCAAGGCCCTTCGATGCGCAATCTCCCAGCTCGCCAAAAGAGGGCAAGTGCGTGTACCCGCTCAACTTGAATACCAGCACGACAAACATCAAAAGAGTCATGAAGAAATGCAGGCGGTACAGCTTGGCTATACGGCTGAACATGAACGGGATGACCGGAATCCGGCGCTCGGGGTCGCTGAACTTGCTTGCGAAAAGGAAACCCGCCAGCACATAGAAAATGCCTGCGGCAAAGGCGGGGGCATTGAAAATGGGCATGAGCCACGTGCAGTCGGCCATGTAGGCAAGGGCATTGGAACTGCCCAGGTGGAGCATCACGATATTGAGGCTCGCCAGCAGGCGCAGTCCGTCGATGGCCGGGAAATAATTCGCAGGTTTCGGCATTATAGCCGAAATTTAGCAATATATAACCCTCCCCTTCCCTGGCCGACGCTCATTTCTGCTCATAGATTTCCTGTTCGTGCCTATTTTCGTGATGTTTTTCACGGAGGGGCATGCCATTCTTTTTTTTCCATTCTATTTTTCTTATTAATAGTGTATATTCCTTTATTATGATTAAAATTGAGCAAAATCTATTCGACGCACTGACCTACAAAGCTTATGGCTATTTCGAATGCAACCTGACCAAGGATGTCGTAATAGGCGATTTCTATAGATTTGTCAGGGGCCGCCCGATCCCGATGCGGAAAGGGAGGCCTCACGGAGAAGTCCACTACACGGAGCTGCTCAACCTTTGGGCAAAAGAAAACGTGCTCACCAAGTCCAGGGAGTTCCTGGAAACGGCAAGCCGAGAAAAGCTCATCGAAAAGTTCAATAAGAACGTACTGACCACCCAAGCCAGTTACTGGACCGTCCCCGCCGAAGGGACCACCCCCATCTGCCTCGAACAGAAGTTCTACCTGATGAAGGGCGATGACGGCGACATCTACACTCTCTGTGTAGTGAAGGATGTGTCCGAACGCGAACGCAAGCATACCCGGATAGCCCAGATGGATGCCATGCTGAACGGCATCACCAGCGACTTCGAAAGCATCTTCTACGTCGACCTGGACCGCGACACCTACTTCTGCTACCGCACCAGCAAGCGGATGGAGGACTGCCTCAAGAAGTTCGAGACCCAGCCCCCCTACAGCAAGCAGATGGAAAACCTGGTGGACGGTCTCGTGACCAAGAGCGACCGCATGAAGGTATACGCACGCCTGCAGAGGGACTACATCCTCAATTACCTCGAACGCGAGCCAGCCCTCTTTATCGAGTTCAAGGCGAACATCGACGGAAACGAGCAGTTCTACCGCGCAAAGCTCACCCGCGACAAGGACAGCCACACCGGGAACTGCGTCATCCTAGGCTTAAGCAATGTGGACGAGGAACGGAAAGCCGAACTTGAATTACGCGAACAGCAGAACCGCCAGAAAACGGAACTGCAAGAAGCAACCGCCAAGGCCGAGGCAGCGAACGCCGCGAAGAGCCGTTTCCTGTTCAACATGAGCCACGATATCCGCACCCCGATGAACGCCATCCTCGGGTTTGCCTCCTTAGCCCGCAAGTACATCGACAACAAAGTCCAAGCCATCGATTATCTCGAAAAGGTCGCCCTCGCCGGGGATCACCTGCTGAGCCTCATCAACGACGTGCTCGACATGGCGCATATCGAAAGCGGCAAAATCAACCTGAAGAACGACCCAATCAACCTGCCGGAGTTCATCACCAAGTTCACCTCCATCATGCAGGAATCTGCGGCCAAGAGCGAAACCACTTTGGAACTTTCGCTGAAAAACATCCAGAACGAAAACGTCTACGCCGACGCCATGCACCTGGAGCGCGTCCTCCTGAACATCTTGAGCAACGCCATCAAGTATTCCCCGCACAACAGCCGGATTTTGTTCACCGTAAGGCAGACCCCGAGTTTCCAGGGCCTCGCCTGCTTCGACTTCATCATCGAAGACAACGGCATCGGCATGAGCAAGGAATTCCTGGCGCATGTTTTCGACGCCTTCTCCCGTGAACAAAGCTCCACCGCAAGCGGGGTGAACGGGACCGGGCTCGGGCTTTCTATCACCAAGAACCTCGTCGAGATGATGGGCGGAACAATGGAAATCGAAAGCGAGCAGGGCAAGGGCACGACCGTGACCTGCCACCTCACCTTCAATATCCAGGAAAAGTTCTACACCTACAAGAAGGACAGCAACGCCAAACCCAAGGAAATCCAGAGCGGCTTGTTCGAAGGGAAAAGGGTCCTGCTCGTCGAGGACAACGAACTGAACCGCGAAATTGCGCTAGACCACCTGAAAGAACTCGGGTTCATCGTGGACGAAGCCGAAAACGGCGCCGATGCGCTCCAAAGGATCAAGAGCAACAGGCCAGGCCTCTATGACCTCGTGCTGATGGACATCCAGATGCCCGTGATGGACGGCTACGAAGCCGCCTGTGAAATTCGCAAACTGGGTAATTCCGGCTATTCTCAGGTCCCGATTGTCGCCATGACAGCAAACGCCTTTGAAGAAGACCGGCAAAAGGCCTTCCAGGTCGGTATGAACGGACATGTCGCCAAACCGGTCGACCCACAAAAACTTTCCGATTACTTGGCCCAATTTTTCATAGAGGCCTAGGGCGTTCAAACCAAGAGGTATCCCATGACCCTACAAGAATTCTACGCCAGCGTTGACGAATCCCTGAAAGATGTCTTGAACCGCCTCCACAAGGAAGAACGCATCACCAAGTACCTCGGGCTGTTCTTGCAAGATCCGAGTTTCAACGACCTCGAAAAGGCTTTCGGGGAAAAAGACGTCGAGAAGGCGTTCCGTGCAGCGCACACGCTCAAAGGGGTGGCCGCCAATCTCGGATTCCAGAAGCTCTACGAAGCAAGCAGCGCATTGACCGAAGACCTCCGCCCCGGGGCGTTCACTGAATCGTCGGTGACGTTGTTCAGCACTGTACTGAACCTGTACAGCAACGTCATCGAGAATATCCGTACCCTCCTGAAAGCATAAAAAATCGGCCCCGGCGTTGGAGAAACCGAGACCGATAGTGTATGGATTAGGATTTGGTTTTATGAGAGAATCTACTCGCTATTAGCGGTCATTAGCGGACCACTCGCACGGCCTGCATCTTGCCCGTCACACGGTTACGCAAGAAATACACGCCCGAAGTCTTGATATCGCTAGAAGACTTGAGCAATTCCGCGGTTGCCTTGAAACCGTATCCGCTAATGATGCCCATGCGCATACCCTGCATATCGAACACGTAGTAATGCTGCAAAGTATTGCTTTCGTCCAACTTGGGGTCAGCCACGATAGCCAGCGGGTCGCCAGGGTCGGTAGGATTGGTAGGATTGGTTGCAATCGGTTCCGGGTCGGTCGCATTGGCACCCTTCACAAAGGTGAAGTAGTCCACGTCGAACCAGGAGCCCGTCACGTCCATGCGGAGGACATGCTTGCCCGCCGGGAGCGTCACGTTGGCAGAGACCTTGTTGTAGTCGTCATAATTCTCTTCGCCAGACGAGGCGGCAGGAACACTGATTTTTTCAGTAAGGGGATTGCCGTCAAGAGACATCTGGAAGCTGGAGGTAGAACCCGCGGCAGCAACGGCAGCAAAGAAGGTGTATTCGCCGGCTTCGGCCACGTTGATCGTGTATTCGAGCCAGTCGCCTTCGCTGTTGAAGCCCACCACGACGCCAGTCGCCTTCTTGTAGAGGTCGACACCGGTATCGCTACGGTAGTCGGAATCACCGTGGTTCTCGGTATCGGAATCCGCGTAGGATTCGTTGCTCGTACCGTCATCGTTCTTGCCCTTGCCCGGAACGTCGAAGTCTTCGGCCTCGATCTTGCCCGGAATAGCGAAGGCGGCACCCTTGAACGGAAGTTGCGGTTCCGGCTCAACAGGTTCGCCACCCACGAGCCCCGTGGTATTTACACCCTTGTTCTTGGAGAGGTAATCCTTGAGCCATGTCATGGCCGGACGGTCTTTTCCATCCTTGATGATACCGGAGTTTCCGTTCGTAGTCCACGTTGCTCCATAGATATAACCCCAAATAGTGATACCGGCAATATGCTCATTTTCCATGAACAAGGAAATCTGTTCCTGATAGCACTGCTTCTGGGTCTGGTCATTATCCGTACCGATATCGTATTCGGAAATGAACATCGGCGTTTGCGTTTTCTGCCAGATTTCATCAAGGACGCTCTTCAAGGTATTGAGGCTCAAGCATCCGCCGCCACCACCGGTACCACCGGCGCCGCCGCCCTGGGTCATCATGTCGTGGGCCTGGAGGCCATAGGCATCGACAGGAGCGCCATTTTTCTTGATGGTCTGGATAAGTTGAATACCTTCGTTCTTTTGCCACTGAACGGTATTGTAATCATTGTAAATAAGGATTGCATCCGGCCAACGTTCACGAGCCATCTTGAATGCCGTGGTCACGAAGGTATAGTCACCGTTGTTGTCGCCACCGAGAGCCTGGATAATCTTGGTGTTGGGATAGCCGGAGTGGTACTGGTTGTTTCCGGTACGGATGGCTTCGTTCACCACGTCAATCATTTCGAGGTCGGGGAATTCCTTCTTGACAGCGTCAAACCAGTCCGTAATAGCCTTTTTGGTGTCGTCGGCGCTGAGGTTGCCCAGCCAATTCGGGTACTGCGAGCCCCACACGAGAGCGTGGAACTTGAAGTGGCCACCATTCTGCTTGGCCCAGTTATAGGCAGCCTTACAGCCACTGAAGTTGCGATTGCCACGAGTGCCTTCGATAGACTGCCACTTACATTCGTTTTCGGCGGTAATCTGGTTCCAGTAGGTTCCAAAGTCGGAACGCACCTGGCCACGTGTCGTAATGTTACCGACAAACTTGGCGGCTCCATCAGCCAGCCCGGGACCAGCGAACGAATACGCTGATGCAAGAAGCACGGCTGAGGTAATTATAGATTTAAAGCTAAGCATATCCACATCCTTGTTTTGGTTAATTCCATACTATCTATAATCTATCCCGACACCATCCATAGAGCCTTTTCCGAGGCTTAAAATCTATGGATAAATAGTCCATGCGCCATTGCCATTTTGTCAATGACATCGTGGGTTTTTGGGGCAATGGAATAGCGCATTTTTTGGCAAAAACGCTTTCTATTTCGCGATATTGACCATGAACGTTTCGCGGCCCCGAACCTCGCGGGCAATATAGACCGCAGGCCTGAAACCTTTCGCCCGAAGAGCCGTCGCCGCAGAGGGACGATCCATGATGACCTTGCCTACGAAACGGCCTCCCAAATCATAAATTCCATAAGTACGCGGACCCGCTATTTCCATACGAAGAGCCTTGCGTATATCCGTCGTCGAATCGACTTCTAGAGCATCCTTGCCGCTGACAAAATTCAGGTAGTCGATGTTTACGTAGTTACCGACAATCACCATCTTGAGCACATGCTCGCCCGCCGTCAACCCGGCAATGTTCGCCGATACGCTCGCGTAGGTGGACCAGTCTTCGCCTTTGGTTGCAACAAGCGTATCCGTAACCGCCACATCGTCGATGAACAGCTGGACACCCACATCGTCGGCGTTAGTCGCCATGCTCACATAGACGGTATAATCCCCTGCCGTCTTCACGTCGACAGAATACTTGAGCCATTCGCCATCGGCCGTATAGCCGATCGCATAGCCCTTGGAAGCATCGGCAGAATCCAGCTGCACAATGTCCACGCCATCTTCGCGGTACACGCCACCCTCATTTTTGCTGTCACTATCGCGGTAGGCGCGGTTCGCCTTGCCCTCGTCATAGTTCTCGGCTTCGATCTTGCCCGGAATCGCAGCGCGGACGCCCTTGTACGGAGCCGGAGGGGTAGTATCCTGCTCGATGGCATCCAGGTAGATTTCGTCCTTGTAGTCGGTACCAATCTTGAACCAGTCAAAGTCGGCATGGCCGCCCGCCGTCTTGGTCGCATAATTGAACAGACCGAAGCGGTAGCCCACGAACATGTGGAGCGAATAACTGAGGCTTACGTTGTCGCCAATCTTTTTCCATTCCGTACCATCGGTACTATAGTAGAACGAGGCCGTACCGCGGTCAATCGGCAAGTCGAAATCGACACGCAGATAAACCTTGGAATCGGAGAGCGGTTCACTCGCCTTTTGGCTTTCGCCATTTTCGCCACCGCTGTACATCACGACCTTGTAGCTATCGCCACTCTTGGCTAGCGCGACAAAACCCTTGTCATCCTGCAAGGCGACGAGGCCCGCAATATCGCCGTCCTTCATGCCCGAGCCATCCACGAGCGTCCTGCCAGAGCACTTGGGGCCAAACGTGCGCTGGGTAAGCATGTTCTTCGCCGTCACAATCCTAGAATCGGTGCGGCTCGTGGTAATGCGGAAATGTCCGGGATTCGCCGTCAAGCTCCAGTTCTTGTCGTCGGGATTGTGGTTCCATTGCCATTCGAGCGGAAGCACGTCGGAATCGAAATCGTCACTTGTGACCATGCCATAGCCCGGCAACGGGGATGCGGGCAATTCAAGCGTCGCCGGGGCCTTCTTGGTGCCACCTTCGGGTTCTGGCCAGCCATCCTTCCAGACCATCGGAACAAGGTGCGACATGCGGCCCACGGGGCCAGAATCGCGGAACAAAAGCGCATACCACTTGCCATCCGGAGTGTCAAAAATGCCACCCTGGGCAACTCCGTTATCTTGCAAGAAAATGCGACCGGAAAAACCATCCAGGAGGCTCTTGGAACGATAGACAACTTCCGTACGGCACGAACCGGCGGGCCATGAAATCGTAAACAAATAGTATTCCCCGTTAATCTTTTCCATGTGCGAGCCTTCTTGCTGTACGTAATAGTTGCTGGAACCCGTCACCTGGTTGATGCTCACGCCACCGAGCTTTCCGCTCTTGCCGCCCTGCTTGACACCGCTCGCGTCGTCATTGAGCTGCACGTAGCTGATCTGGTCTCCGCTGCCGTAAAACACCCATGCTGTACCGTCATCGTCGAAGAACAGGGACGGATCATGGTAGAAGGGCAACTGCACCTCGGTCCAGGGGCCATTTTCCACATCTGCCGTTTTGTAGAGGTGCGTCTTATTGCTGGTGTATGACGGTGTTAATACATAGAAAAAGCCGTCACGGTAGCGGATGCTCGAAGCCCAGGAGCCCTTGCCGTAGGCGTCCTGGCCGTTGAGGTTCATATTGTTGTTGTTGATGAGGGTCTGGTAGGCGTATCCCACCGTGCGCCACTGCGCAAGGTCAGTACTCTTGAAAACAGGTACGCCCGGCGCAAAGTGCATGGTCGTCGTCACCATGTAATAAGCGTCGTCCACGCGGACAATGGAGGGGTCCGGACTATCGACATAGAGAATCGGGTTATTGACCGTGTCCGCATTTGCGGTATCAAAAACGGCAAAAACAGCCAAAACGGCCACAACAAGCCTAGAAAGGCGCTTAAACGTTCCCATACTTACTCCTTGGCAACACCACCCTTCGCGGGAGGGCGCTGCGCAACAAAACCACGCCTATAAAATACCCTTGAAAACCGCACATATTATTTGTTCCAGAACCGTTTTTATGGATTTTTTATCAAGACAAATCTCGTCCGTAATTTATTGACACCTGGGCATTCCACCGCGGGCCCGTAAATTTTCGCATACAAAAAAGTGTGGACATTTTGCATTATTTCCACCCTTTTTCTCAATATTCACAACACTTATTACAAGGCCTTTTTAAAAAAAAAACGGATTCAAGGCAGCCACTTCTATATTAAAGGAGGAGTATGCTCAACGGCCATTTCACATGACCGTTGGAAATATGTAACGAACCAAAAAGGAGTACACATGATCGGTTCACACGTCAAGGCAATTGCAAGTGGGGTTGCATTGCTGAGCACAATGACCTTCGCATGGTCCATTTCTGGCACGGTGGTGACAGAAGCGGGCGAAGGAATCCCCCAAGTGGTCATCACCTCGTTCAACAATCCCGGCGTAGAAACACAAAGCGATGCCGCAGGCAACTTCTCGCTTAGCGACAATCAAGATGGACAGGCGATAAAGCAAAAACTTTCTAGCCAAATTTCCGTCCATTATTCCAACAATTTCCTGACGATGGAAGGCCTCAATGCACAGGCCACGAAGATTTCCTTGATTGACGCCCTCGGCAAGGTGACCTACAGCAAGGAATTCCGCGGAATGGGAAGCCTCGCTCTTGACTTGAGCAAGTTCGCGGGACAGCGTGCAATGTTCCTCCGCATCTCTAGCGATGGTTCAAAATGCACCTACATGCTCACAGCCAAGGGGGCACTGCTTAAGGAAGGCGACCCGCTGGCCATGCTAATGTTCTCAAAGGCTGGCTACGAAAGCGCCAACTACACTATGCAGGCAGAAGTTGAAACTGGCGTGAGGATTGTCATGAAGGCTGCCGCCGCAACAGTCAGCAGCTCCAGCGTCGTTACTGGCTCCAGCAGTTCCACTGTCACGTCGAGTAGCAATCCGGGCCCTGAACAGCCGTCCTCTTCCAGCGAGAAGCCGGCTGCAGAATCCAGCAGTTCTGTCCCTGCCCCGCAGGCCGAAGTTGACTGTTCTACCAAGACCATGAAATCCAAAACAACCATTACTGTGGATGGTCGTAAAATCGACATCAAGTTCCCGAACGGTTACAAGGGCGACAAGCCGGCACCTCTGCTCGTTTACTACCACCCGATTGGAGGTAGTTCCAGCAACGCTGATGGTTCTTCTACCGTAAAAGCAGCCCTTGCCGACGGCGCAATCGTAGCAGCACCCAACGGTGGGAAAACCCCCGCAGGAGGCATGATGGGCAGTGTCCAGGCTTGGAACGTCGGTCCCTGCTGCACCGATGAAGACGACGTCACTTTCTCCAAACATTTTATTGCAGAAATCCAAGAAAAGGCTTGCGTCGATCCGAAGCGCATCTATGCATCCGGATTCTCGATGGGTGGAGGCATGTCCAACTATGCAGGCTGCTTCATGGCCGATATTTATGCAGCCGCGGCACCTTCCGCATTCGACCTCGCCAAGGAAATCGTCGATGACGGCAAGTGCAAACCGGCACGTCCCTTCCCGATTCTCAACTTCCGCGGCACTAGCGACAATATCGTGATGTACGACGGCGGACTCTCCCAGGTTGTTCAGGGCAAGCCAATCACCTTCATGGGCGCAGTCAACAACATGAAGGAATGGGCCAAGATGAATGGCTGCAAAGACAGCCCCAAGCAGAACACGCCAGGTAACGGTTGCCAGATGTACGAAGACTGCGAAGGCGGCGTCAAGGTCGGTCTCTGCACCATCCAGGGAGGCTCGCACGCTGAAGGCGACGGCCAGACGGGCTGGAATTTCCTGAAACAGTTCACCTTGCCGTAATTCACATTCTTCATATTCTCTCCTCAGGCGCCCGTCTCCGGGGCGCCTTTTTATATGGTAGCGATGTATTAAGGTGCCACTAGGCAAACGACAGAAACGCCCCGGGTCTCCCCGGGGCGCCGCGTTTTTACGCGTTGGGTGTGGAGTACTTTCTCAAATGCGCTCTAAAGGAGCTTTACCTTCAAAGTCTTGGTCGCGGAACCGCAGCGGACCACCGCTATGTAGACTCCCGACTTCAGCGAGGTGAATTGCACGGCACCGGTACCGCTGCCCGCCTTCCTCGAAACCAGATGCCCGTTAGCATCGTAGAGCATCGCCGTGTAGGCCTTGTTACCGGAAACGTTCACCATCAGCGCGAGTGTTGCGCGGGACATTTTCACTTCGTGTACGGACAGCATCGCCGGCACACGTTCATGGATTACGGTAGTCGAAGATGTCGCTTCCAGTTCGAACCAGTCGATGTTCAAGAGGTACGATTCACCACCGGAATACTGCAAAACGAGTTTCTGCTCACCCGCCGGGAGCTCAATTTCCGTTTCGCTTTCGTACCAGTCGTTCCATCCTGTCGTCTTGGCAGGGTCAACGGTCAACGAACCTAGCGCTTTCCCCGCAGAATCGGCAATCACGACCGTGGACTTTTCTTCGGCTCCGGATGCGACACGGGCACGTACCTTGTACGTCCCAGCGGTAGGCACATTCACGAGGTAGCTAGACCAGTCGCCATCGTTAATCCAGCCCAAGTTGGGCTCGCCTTCTTCGTCGGGCTCAATCTGCACGCCGTCCATGGCGATATAGCTTTCGGCCTGAATCTTGCCGGGGATTTTGACCGGTTCGTACGGCTGGTTGGTGAGTTTCAGGTTGCCATCGAATTCATAGACTGCG
>JAEEGJ010005137.1_pt1 | contig 42096 bp, 36 predicted proteins | sample 8958761 | NCBI WGS metagenome assembly JAEEGJ01 (sample SAMN16246546, study PRJNA631951) | gut metagenome | biome: gut microbiome; feature: rumen; material: RS-attached | host: Bos | place: Iran: Karaj | collected 2018-10 | reverse complement strand
AGATATGCCACAGAGATCTGGGCAGACAACATGGAAATGCTGACTCCGAAAACAAACACAGACGATGGACTATCTTCAACAAACCCTGAGTGAGATACAGTTCTTGGTTCCCACGACGGGAGCTATCATTTCGTGCATTTTAGCGTGTATACTTCTTGTGTTCTCGGCTTTTGCGTCGGGTTCAGAGATTGCATTCTTTTCTCTATCACCCAGCAATCTGAATGAACTTGATGAAGATAAGAACGAAGTAGACGGAAAGATTCTGAAATTGCGCGAAGACTCTGAGCGCACACTCGCAACCATTCTGATTACTAACAACTTAATCAATGTGACCATCATCATGCTGCTGAACTATTTCATCAATCATGTGGTGGATTTTGGCAATGCGCTGTTGTTGGAGTTTATCATGATAACGGTCATCTTGACCTTCCTCCTGCTACTGTTTGGCGAGATTATGCCCAAGGTCTATGCTGGTCAGCGTCCTCTGGCTTTCTGTCGTCGTACAGCTGGTATCATACTTTTCTTAAGTAAGGTGTTCCGCCCTCTGTCAAATGTCCTGATCAAGACAGGAATTATGGCAGGGAAAGTGGTTCAGAAGGAAAATCATGTGCTGAGCGTCAATGATCTCGAACATGCCCTTGATCTGACTGACAAGGAAGAACTGAAGGATGAGAAGAACATGCTGGAGGGCATCGTCCGTTTTGGCGATGAGACTGCCAAAGAGGTGATGACCTCACGTCAAGATGTGGTCGACCTCGATTTCAGTCTGTCTTTCCCTGAGGTGCTCAAGTGTATCGTTGAGAACAACTACTCGCGTATTCCTGTCTATCAGGGTAACAGCGACAATATCCGTGGCATACTTTATATCAAGGACTTGCTGCCACATCTGTCGAAGCCTGCTACGTTCCGTTGGCAGTCGCTCATCCGTCCTCCCTATTTTGTGCCTGAAACGAAGAAGATTGACGACCTGCTGCGCGACTTCCAGGCAAACAAGGTTCATATCGCCATCGTGGTAGATGAATATGGTGGTACAAGTGGCCTCATTACACTTGAAGATATCTTGGAAGAAATCGTTGGTGAGATTAATGACGAGTACGACGAGGAAGAGAAGAACTATATCCGTATCAATTCTAACACCTATGTGTTTGAGGGTAAGACGCTGCTCAGCGACTTATACAAGATACTGAATCTTGATGATGAGACGTTTGAGGAAGTAGAAGGCGATGCAGACTCGCTGGCTGGTCTGCTCCTTGAGATCAAGGGTGACTTCCCTGAGCAACACGAACGGATTAATTACAAGAACTTCACTTTCGAGGTGACAGAACTCGATGAGCATCGTATCTCGAAAATCAAGGTGATTATCCACGACAACAACAAATAATAAATCCCGCTCGAAGGCGGGATTCATTATTTATTTGTATTTCTCAATCAGAGCATCAGCCTGCGTGTCTCCAAGATCTCTTGCTTTCTGCAGGTTGGGTATTCCTTCAGCCTTCTGTCCTTTCAGGCATTGAGCCAGCCCCAGGAAAAGATAGCCATCACTGTTGTTGGGATCAATCTTGATGCACTCCTGAGCTGTCTGGATAGCCTGGTCATACATGCCGACCCTGACTTCCAGCGAAGCTTTCTCTGCATAGTAGAGTATCTCATCGGGATTCATCTGGATGGCACGGTTGATGTCGTTGATGGCCTGCTGGTACAGACGCCCTTCAATCTCCGTCTGATGGCGCACGTAGTAGAAATTATCGTTGATGGTAGCCTTCATTAGCTCTTCATATTCATTCATGTCGTTGATGGCATCACGATATTTCCCAGCATTTCTTCTGGCCTGAGCACGTGCCCACAGATAGGGGGCAGCCTCTTTCAGATAGGGCTTCGAGAAGGTATTGATGGTACTGTCCATCAGCGCCAGCATAGCGGTCGTATCCTTCTGCATCTCCTTACAACGTGCAGCAGCATAGAAGATCTCTGCACTACGCAGATCTGTGTTCGTCAGATCATGATAAATCTGATAAGCATCCTCATAGTTCTGCTGAGCGAAGAGGATATTGGCTTCCAGCTGTCGATAGGTGGGGACAGGCGTAGAACTGATAGCCTCCCTGACCTCTGAGAGAGCCTTGTCAAGACTCCAGTTGGCGTAAGGCTGCGCACTCTGATAGATCTCCTTGTTATAGATCAGACGGGCATACGAGAAATGAGCCTCGTCTTTCTTGTCTGCCAGTTTAATGGCCTGTTCCATATCGCTCTGTGCTGACTGGAAATCACCACTGTTGGCTGACAGCTGTGCACGATAGGTATAACCATCGGGGGCATCAGGGAACTTCACGATGAAGTCGTGTACCATCATTGCGTAGGTGGCAGAGTCAGCATTGCTGTTGGCCAGATACAGCGCCAGGGTAGCTTCTTTGATATCCTCAGGCAGTTCCTTCTTGATCTGTGTCTGCTGCAAGGTGGCATCGTTCATGGAAAAAGCCGAGATCTTCAGCGAGTCGGCAAAGCTGATGCCAACGGCATAGCTCAGCGTGTCCTTGAGTGAGGCAGGCTGCTGCATCATACCGATTACGTCGCCTGCATCGTTGAGCAACGGACAACTCACGGTGTTCTCAGGCATCGTCAAAGCCACCGTGTAGTAATCGAAAGTCTCATGGAACTTCTCAGCCTTGCGCACCACACCTCCATTGACATTCTTCACCTCACGATAGGGGAGAAGCCATACGTTGCTGCTGACGGGGGCAGACGCAGAACTGACTATCAACGGCTGAGTCTTGCCATTGACACGGAATTTCACGACGTCATACATATCGTCAGCACCAAGAATGCTCAGTACGGGCATCTCCTTTCCCTGTGAGTCGATAATCACAGCCCTTGAAGCCCCTTTGAACGGCGTAAAGTTGCTGACAGCCTCACCATTGCTTCCGATGAAGAAACCATTGCTGCTGCCAATGAGTGAACCGTCTGCGGCAAATGTCTTCAAAGTGAAAACCGACTTTGTGGCTTTCTTCACCCAGGCAGGCTGGGCACATAGAGGTATGAAGGTCAGGAAACTCAAGAGCATCACGCTCAAAGCCCGCCTTTGTATCATCTTCCTATTCATATTCATCATCATTTCGTAATTTTTACATTGTTACATTTTTGCATTTTTACATTTTCAAAAGCTGTTTCGCGTTTGATATAGCAGCCTCAGAGACATTGCTGCCACTGAGCATTTGGGCGATTTCCAAGACGCGCTCGTCATCTGACAGCTTGCGCATCCTGCTGATGGTGCCCTTCGCAGTCTCCTCTTTCTCCACTTTATAATGGGCAGAGCCAAGTGCTGCGATCTGGGGTAGGTGAGTGATACTGATCACCTGGCGCTCGTGGTGTCCCATCTCCTGCATGATCTCTGCCATCTTCTCTGCAGTCTTGCCACTGACACCTGTATCAATCTCATCAAAGATGATGGTAGGCAACTTGACAGCACCACTGATCATTGCCTTCAGGGAGAGCATCACTCGTGCAATCTCACCACCAGAGGCCACCTGAGAGATGGGCTGGAGTGGGGTGGAGGTGTTGGCACTGAAGAGGAAGGCCACCTTGTCTTGTCCACTGACATTGAGTGGTTCTTGGGTCATCTCGATGCTGAACTTCACATTGGGCATACCCAGGGGCATCAGTCGTCCCTGCATTTCTTTTTCTATCTGCTTGGCAGCCTTCGTGCGCAACTTGGTCAGTGCCTCTGCAGCTTTCTGAGCCTGAGCGAGTTGAGTTGCCAACTTCTGCTGCAGTTCTGCCAAGGCCTCGTCGCTGTTCTCGATGCGCCCCAACTGTATCTTCAGTTCGTCGCGCTTCGCTATCAGTTCCTCGATCGTCTCCACGTGGTATTTCTTCTCCAGGTCATAGAGCTTGTCGAGTCGGTTGTTGATAGCATCCAACTCAGCCGGATCAAAGTCAACATGTTCCATCTGACTGCTGATCTCCTGAGCGATATCCTTCAGTTCTATGTAGCTGCTGTCCAATCTCTCCACGAGTTCACCGGCATCAGGTAGCACTTTCTCAATCTGTCGGATGGCAGAGAGAGCTGTCCTCAGAGACTCTACGACACCCGTCTGCTCTGCCGAGAGGGCATTGTCGGCCTCGTAGAGTGCACTCTTGATCTCTTCCGAGTGCGACATCGTCTCACTCTTCTGTTCCAGTTCCTCTTGCTCACCTTCTGCAAGATTGGCCTTAGTCAGCTCCTCGAACTGGAACTGCAGGAAATCGGCATTCTGCCTGTTCTGCTCGATGCTTTCCTTGAGGGCGCTGAGTTCCTTCTCTGTGGCATGATATTGCGTATAGGCCTGCTGGTAGAGCTGCTGCTCTTTCTCGTCGCCTGCAATGATGTCGACCACGTTCAACTGGAAATCCTGCTTGTTGAGCAACAGGTTCTGATGCTGCGAATGGATGTCCACCAGTTGCTCACCGAGTTCTTTCAACAGGGATAGCTGCACAGGTGTGTCGTTGATGAAGGCACGGCTTTTCCCTGATGCCGTCAGTTCGCGACGTACGATGCAGTCTGTGGCATCATATTCGATTTCATTCTCCTCGAAGAAGTCGGTCATGCCATAACGAGAGAGGTCGAAATGCGCTTCAATCACACATTTCTCAGCACCCTGCTTGATGGCTTTCGAATCAGCCCTTTGTCCCAGCAGCAGGCCTAAAGCTCCAAGTATGATACTCTTGCCTGCGCCTGTCTCACCAGTGATGACAGAGAAGCCCTGATAGAGTTCTATATCCAGCTCATCAATCAGAGTGAAGTTCTTGATATATAAATGTTTCAGCATACGTTATTGTTTGATTTTATCCCAACTGCTGTTCTGTGAGGCGTTGATGCTCATTAGCAGTTCATAGATGCGTTCCTTTTCCTTTTGGGTACCCTTGCCCTTGTAGATGTTCACCAGCTCGTCACGCTTATAGTCTGTCCATATCTGAGGCAGCAGGCTCAACGGCTTGTCCTCATGGGCTTTCTTCAGGCCTTCTTCCAGGGCTGTCGTAATCTCTGTTCGCCCACGCTCTGCATTGTTCGCCATCTCGTCGAGTCCCTTGCGGTAATAGTCATACTGCAGCTGTCGGAGAGGCTTCATCGCCTCGTCGAGATAGTCGTTGATGATGGCAAAGCGGTTTCGGCTGTCCTCGAACGACTTCCAACCAGGGAACCCCAGATTCTGGGCATTGTTCACGAGATGCATACATCTTTGCAGAACATCTGTGCCACCCATTGGCGAGAAGCTGTCGAGATCCAGTCCTATGATCAGATAGGCATAATAGGCCATAAGGGCAGTCAGCTGGTCGGAAACCACCTCCTCGACGAAGTTCAGCTGGTCGAACTGCTTGAACTCGAAATGGAAGTTGTCGTCTTTATTATTATATAAGGTGGAGGTGTAGGCAGAGTTGTAGACAGGACGGTTGGCCTGGATGAGGGCAGAACATTCGAAGCGGTTCTCCTCGCGAATATACTTCGAAACGGTGATGTTGAAGCTGCATTGTATCCGTTCGTTCTTCTGGAACTGCAACTCCGTCCACTGGCGCTCGTTGACAAACTGTTCGAGCGTCTGCTGCAGATTCTCAAACACACTCACGTCAGTACCCGATATCTGGCTGTGGTTGATATTAACCTTAACTTGCAGCTCTTGAGCTTGAACGCTTAGAACTGCAAGTATGAAGTTGAATGTCAGTATCGCCTTTACGATTCTCATCCGTTTAATTTCGCCTCGCGCAACCTAATGCGTGTCAGCACCTGTTTGGTGTTATAGGTGAAGTCGCCCGACAGGATCCAGCTGTAGTAGCCTGGGTCGATATGCAGTACATCGGCCACAGGGAGCCCCTTGTGCTTGCCGAAGTTGAAAACCTCTGTCAGCTTTGGCTTGCCGTCCTTGTCGAGCACGGGATTGCCCTGACGGTCCTTCACCTCTCCCCATACGATACGGCCTGCGAAGTCCACGTTGTTGTTCGTCTTCGAGAATTCTGCCAGTTTGTCCATGTCGTTCTCCAGCACCTTCTCTGCATCCTCGTTGGCACCAGGGGCATACTTGTCGAGCTCGCCCATCAGCACACGGTAGGTTGCCTCCGTGTCCTGATCAGCACGGTGTGCCTCGAAGTCTTCCTCCATCTTGCGTCCACAGTAGAACTTATAGGCTGCGGCCAGGTTACGGCGCTCCATCTTATGGAAGATGGTCTGGGCGTCAATCATCCTGCACTTCGAGAAGTCGAAGTCGATGCCTGCACGCAGGAACTCCTCTGCCAACAGAGGGATATCGAAGTGATTAGAGTTGAAACCAGCGAAGTCACAACCAGTGAACTTGTCGGCCAGTTTCTGACTGAGCTGTTTGAAGGTAGGCTTGTCTTTCACGTCCTCATTGCTGATACCTGTCAGCTGGGTAATGATGGGCTCGATAGGGCGTTCTGGATTCACCAGCTCGTCGCCACGCTCCTCATCACCGTTAGGACTCACCTTGATATATGATATCTGGATAATCCGGTCTTTGACCAGATCAAGACCAGTTGTCTCCAAGTCGAAGATAACCAGTGGCTTAGTAAGATTCAGCTTCATACCTTAATTATTTATGAGCATGGGCATCATCAGCATCAGAACATCCTGGTTCTCAGGCTGCTCTGAAGGCAGCACAAGACCTGCACGACTGGGGTCAGCCAACTTGATAATCACATCCTGGCAATCGAAGCTGTTGAGAATCTCAATGAAAGCCGAACCCTTGAAACCGATCGACATCGGCATGCCGTTATATTCGCAGGTCATGCGCTCTGTAGCCGTCCTTGAGAAGTCGTAGTCCTCAGCATCCAGCTGTAGGGTAGAGCCCTCTACATGGAAGCGGATGAGGTTGCTCGAGTTGTTGGCAAATGGCTGTACACGACGGAGCGCAGCCAACAAGGCCAGACGGTCGGCACGGATCTCATTGGGATTATTCTGTGGAATCACTGAGTTGTAGTTGGGGTAGCGTCCTTCAATCAGACGGCACTGCAGAGTTCCGTCACCATAGTTGATCTCTGCATTACGCTCATCGAAACGGATAACCACATCGCCACCGTCCTTGCCCAGCAGGTTCTTCAGCAGGTTAGCAGGCTTCTTAGGCAGGATGAACGATGCAGGCTGGTCGCTATGGATGGTAAACACCTTGTTGCGCACCAGTTTGTGACCGTCGCTGGCAACGATAGCGAGGCAGTCGGCATTCAGGTCGAAATAGATACCGTTCATTACAGGGCGCAACTCGTCCTGAGCTGTTGCGAAGATCGAGCGGTTGATGTTCTCTGCCAGCGTCATATTAGGCATGGTTACCGCATTGGCATAGTCACTGATAGGCTGAGCCATGGGGAACTCGTCTGCGTTATCGATGGGCAGGGAGAACAGACCGTTCTGATATGATATTTTCACGCTATTCTGCTCCTGGTTCACTTCGAACGTAATGGGCTGCTCCGAGATACCCTTGACGGCATCGAGTATGAACTGGTTGCCGATGGCGAAACGGCCAGAGCCATCGCTTTCAGTCAGTACAATCTGTGTCTTCATCACATTCTCACTGTCTGATGCTGTCAGATATAAGATGTTGTCACTGATTTCAAAAACGAAATCGCCCAGGATGGGGAGCGCATTTTTACTGTTGATGACTCTCGAGAGAGCAGAGAGCTTTGAGCTCAGAGTTGTGCTAGATAATGTAAATCGCATAATTATTATAGTTCTTTTGTCCTTAATTACATATTATATAATTGGGACAAAATTACAAAAAAACGTTGTAATGAACAAAATAATTTGGAAAAAATTGTTCTATTCAAACTATTTTTAGTAATTTCGCCACGTGAAAACGAAAAAATCAACAAATAAAAGCAAATTGTAATGGAATTAACAGGAAGAATTATTGCCGTTATGGCAGCCCAAAGTGGCGTCTCAGCCCGTACAGGTAACCCGTGGATGTCACAAGAGTATGTAATCGAAGTACCCGGACAGTATCCCCGTCGCTGCGTGTTCCGTCTCTTCGGAGAGGATCGCATCAAGCAGTTCAATATCCAGCAGGGTGAGGATCTGACCATTCAGTTCGACATTGATGCCCATGAGTATAATGGTCGCTGGTTTAACGAGATCCGTGCCTACAATGTGGCTCGTGGCCAGGTGGCTCAGCCCGTTCAACCTACTCCTGCTGCAGCCCCGTTCCCACCAGCTGGTGCTGCTACGGCTCCGTTCCCTCCAGCTCAGGAGCCTGCAGCTGAGAACGCTGCCGACGATCTGCCATTCTAAGGCGTATCAAAAAAATCCCCGCTCAGCAATGGACGGGGATTTTTTTTTGCGCTTATTCCTTAATCATTTCTTTACAGCCCTGATGCAACGGCCACTGAACCGATTGCTGGAGAGATTGCCGTAGTGCACATTGACATCCGTGAAATTGAACTCTATGCACCAGGCCTTACTGGGACTGGCCGTGTAGAGAGTCGATGTCCAGTAAATACCATTGATGGCACGAAACTGTACGCTGTCATAGAAACGGAAACCCGTGATAGGGAGGAAGATGGAATTGCCCGTCTTCTTGCCGGTCACCTTATAGCCGTTCACACCATCCTTCGTGATCCATTCCCATGTACACTTATCCGGGTCGACCAGTTCCTCGCACTCATCCACGGTTGGCATGCGCCAGTCACCTCCCCAGTTGGCGCGAGCAGCATCATCGGAGAGATCCAGCTGCGTCTTCCTGTCGGTAATAGAATACTTCACCAAGAACTGGGTATTCTCCCTGCTCCAGACATAGGTGTTCCACGAATAGTATTTCTTGGGCTTGACCTCACCCCAGGCGAAGTAGGAGCCAAAGCCGGAATCCTTCTCAGCCCCCACGTTCATATTAGCCCACTTCACACTCAGTCCCAGATCGACAGCCTCTACACCGTTCGACCCATTTTCATCCTCATTCGTTGTAGTCACCTTTGCATGGCCAACTGTCCCAACGAGCATCAGAGACAGTATCATCAGAGAAATCTTCTTCATAATCTTCTATGTTGCTTTCCAAATAATTGGAAAATATTTATTGTTTATTAACTGTTTATTATCAATCACTTAGCGTGAAGTCCATTAGTACGATGACCTTTGAAGAAGCCGTAGCTGTCAGCCCAGCACGTAAATGCTGAGTACTGATTGACTACCGACAACAGGACCTACCAGACAAACTTCTATGAGATGATGCAGACTTGTCCGCACATCAATTTACTTCTTCAGTGTATTAGGTAAGAACGCACCAATCTATACCGAGATGTAGCCTAAAGACTCATCAGATTATGGCAGGAGTCGTTCTGCGAAGTTGTCTAATAATCCGTATGTCATTTACCCGTTTGGTATGGTATGTATTCTGTTTCATTCTTTAAGATGGCGAAGATGACGTTTGATAGTTTGCGTGCAATCCTCACAATGGCCTCTTGTGGTTTCATTCGCTCCTTATATCGCAGATAGAGAGAGCCCAGTCCTGGATCTCTGTAAATGGTTGTCCATGCAGCCTCAATGATCATTGGGCCCATTTGCTTGTTGCCCCTAAATGTCATCTCACCATGCACTACCTTGTCTCCACTACTATGACAGGTTGGAATAAGCCCAAGATAAGCGGCAAACTCTCTCTCGTTATGAAAACGTCTCACGTCATACACCTCTGTCAAGATACACATCGCCACAGTAACACCGATGCCGGGAATTGTTGTGAGTAGGTCAAACTTACGTTTGTATCTTTCGGTCTGACTCATGTTGCGCATCATGTTTGTTGCTTCAAGCAACGTTATTCTGATTGTCTCTACTTGTCGTATGAGCAAATCTAATGATTTTCTGCTTGTAGAGAGCAGTTTCACATCTTCTTTTAACCACTTGATAAAAGCCCTGGACCAGAGAGAGCCCGGTTTCTCAAAACGATCAGGTAATGGAACCCCGTTGCTGTGAAGCATGTGTCTTACCCTTATTTTGTACCTGCTCAATTCTTTCTGAATGGTTTTGCGGATACGAATTACAGATCGGTCATCGATATTTTCTTTTTCTCTGATGTATATTCCTTTGAGCAAACCTGCTTTCAGGGATTTTACCAGTTTTATAGAATCTAACCTATCGGTTTTCATCACTTCCTCATATTGAGTGGTAGGCACATCAGCAGCATGTATTACAATACAGTTGACCCCGACTTCCTTAAGTGCGTAGTAGGTAGAGAACCCACTGAAGCCAGACTCATAAACGGCCAGATAATCACCATCCGGGTAATGCTTCTTCAAAAAGTCAAAGAGCTCTTTGGCGGAGGCTTTCTGAGAGTGCCTCTTTATAATCCCTATTTCGGGGGTTATTGCCACATCCCAATTTTTCTTGTGGGCATCGATTCCTATGAAAATCCTTTGTCCTTTGAAAGAAATGTTGTACTTTTGCATACGGTACGAATTTTAATTGGTTTAACGTATAATTTGTTTGTTAGCACTTGCAAATATACAATCCAATTATTTTCGTACCAACTTTTTTTGCAAAAAACTATGAAAAACACCGAGGGGGTGCCTCACTGCAGGGGGCTCGCAGCCCCTGAGAGTGGTGTCTTATATGTCTATTATGCTCGTTAGCGTCTGCAAACATAGTAACTATACCAATTTTTGTGGCAAAGATAACGCAAAAATTCCACTCCTACAAACTTTTTTTCAAAAAAAAGGTACTCAACGCCGACTATTTTTTTAAATGTATCAATGACTTTCTCCGCTAACAGTTTTATCAAGCATCACTGCTTCTTCTCATTTTGACAGTGCAAAGATACAAAATTTTTAAACACAAACCAAATTATTTGCGAATTATTTTCTAATTATTTTTGGCGTATCAGCCAGGTCGGCAACGATCGGTGGTCATGTCGGCTACGATAGCCCGCTTAGACGGCTAAGACCATCAATCAGCTTCCAAACGACCGTTACTTTGTTACACCGTTACATCGTTACATTTCGTATTTTCTATGTAGGTACAGGGTAGTAAACTATTATTATATTAATATTAATATATTATAATATATTAATATTAATAATATATATACTTGTAACGTCTTACATACGAATTTACCAAATGTAACGGTGTAACGGTGTAACAATGTAACGTCAGTTGTCTTTTCCTGAATGATTAAAAAATAATCCAAAAATAATCTGCCAAAAATTTGGTTGTCTAAATAATTTTTAGTATCTTTGCAAAGGAATTTCCAATGACCCGCTATCACTAATTTAACGAACATATTCTGTGAAGAACAATCGAATAATCTCTGAGAAGAGCAATCATCATATCGAAATGGCTTCCATCCATGCTGAGGATAGAAAGGCAACGTGCCGAGGATAGAACGATCATACAGCGGTATTTTACGAGAATCGGTATTATGATAAATAGGAGAATACAGAAGGAATTAGTGGATATCCCTATCCTGCAAAACTTTGAATTTCTCGCGCTTCTGCCTGAGTGCTTCCAAATTCAGTGAAAATGAAGCGATTGATGGTTTGTTGGCTGAACATGCTACAAGTGTCTTACCTATAGGACTGATCATGGTGCTCATGCCACGATAATGAGAATAAACATCATCGCCGACACGATTACAGCCAATCAGGTAAGCCTGGTTCTCGATGGCTCTGGCACGTGTGAGAATCTGCCAGGCATTCTGACGACTCTCTGGCCAGTTGGCTACGACAATGATGGCATCGTACTGCAGTTGGTCTGCATAACGACTCCAAACAGGGAAACGCAGATCGTAACACGTCAGGAGCAGAATCCTGAACCCCATGTATTCTACCACGGTATGCTCCTCGCCTGGCTCATAGAAACGATCCTCACCACCATAACGAAACAAATGGTGTTTATCATAACAGGAAACGTAACCCGTCCTGCCATTAACAAAATAGTGCCTGTTTTTGTAAACTCCGTTCGCAGTCTTGATGGCCAAACTTCCGCAGATGGCGCACTGAAATTGACGAGCCGTAGACTTCATCCACTGCAACGAGACGCTGGTAGATTCGTCCTCAGCGATATGAGCAGGCTCTGTGGCAAATCCAGTGCTCCACATCTCAGGAAGCACATACAGATCGCTGACAGGCTGCTGTGCCATTAGGGCTTCTGCACGTCGGATATTCTCTTCAGGTTGTCCCCATGCGATGTCTAACTGTAGGATGGTTACTTTCATTTGATGTAGAATTCTTTCGTTAATTGTTGGTACCATTCGCTCCTGACGTTAGGAGAAACTTCAATAACACCTTCGCTGATATCTAATTCACTAACAGGGTGTTTCTGAAATTCTATTAACTGACGCTTTGGCTGTTTCCTGGGCGTTGTCTTGATCAGGCAGACACGTGTCGTGAAGAAACCTTCGAGACAAGCAGCAGCCTCGATTTTGGCGCGACAGTCAGAAGGGACAACCACAGAGAAGCGTCCCTCATCCTTCAGCTGACGGTAAACCTGATGCATCAGTTGCTCATACGTCAGACTGACGGCATGTCGGGCAATAGTGCGTTGGTCGTCAGGGCACGCGAGAGAATCGACGAAATACGGAGGATTACTCACAATGGCGTCAAATCCGATGGTGTCAGCAAAATTCACAATATCCTGACGATAGATACGGACTCTCTCGGAAAACGGCGAAAGACGAACATTCTCGTCGGCCTGAGTCACTGCATCTTCATCGATGTCGATACCTGTGACCTCAGCCTCAGGATAGCGTTGAGCCATCATCAGGGCAATGAGTCCTGTACCCGTTCCGATATCTAAAATGCGGCATTGCCCCGATGGCGCAGCTGCCCAAGCTCCAAGCAGCGTACCGTCGGTTCCAACCTTCATGGCGCACCGTTGCTGGTGTACGACGAATTGACGGAACTGGAAGTAATCGTTCGACATTTCTGGGCAGCAAAGGTACTAATTTTATATTAAACATTGAACATTAAACATTAAAAATTGAAAATTAAACATGCAATTATCGCTAATCTTATTTATTTTTAGTAACTTTGCAGCCAATTTGCAAATAACATTTAGAAATATATGAGTAAGAACAATAACAACGCATTTCAGATGATTGCTGATATTGAAGGGGATTTTAAGGATCTGATAGGTAATCAGAGCCCAGAGACAGCCCCTATCCTACCCGTCCGCAATATCGTGCTTTTCCCTGGGGTGGTCATGCCCATCCTCATTGGGCGCGAATCCAGTAAGGCCCTTGTACAGAAGGCCGAAAGGCGTGGTACAGTCATCTGTGTCATCCCTCAAAAAGATCCTGAAGTGGATCATCCACAGCAGGAAGACCTGTATGAATTTGGCGTATATGCAAAGGTCATGAAACTGTTGACACTGCCCAACGGCAACGTTACAACCATCGTACAAGGTCTCGGTCGTATGCACCTGAATCGCATTATCAGCACCTCTCCTTACTTGGAGGGCGAGGTTCAACCCTACAACGATGTTGACCCTGACAAACGCGACAGAGAGTTCAAGACGGCGATGGACGACCTGCGTAACATGGTTGGTGAGTATGTCAGCATCACAGACGAAATCCCCGACGAGGCCACGTTTGCCATCAAGAATATCTCGAATGAATACATGGCACTCAACTTCGTCTGCTCAAACATGCCCTTCTCGCTCAAAGAGAAGATGAAACTGTTGCTGGCGGACACGGTGAAAGAACGCCTCTTCGGAGTGATGAAACTGATCAACCGTGAGATCAATCTGCAGAACCTGAAGGCAGACATCCGCAATAAGACGCGTGAGGATATCGATGAGCAGCAGCGCAACTACTTCCTGCAGCAGCAGATCAAGAACATGCAGGCTGAGATGGGACACGGCGAATCGTCGCCCGAGAAATACGAACTGCTGAAGAAGGCTGCCAAGAAGAAATGGTCGGCAGAGGTGGACAAAGCCTTCCACAAGGAAGCAGACAAGCTGGACAACCTAAATCCACAGAGTCCGGAGTTCAACGTACAGCTGACCTATCTGCAGACGATTGTCGGACTGCCCTGGGGCGAATATACAGAGGACGACCTGAACCTGAAGCGAGCACAGAAGATACTCGACCACGATCACTACGGCATGGAGAAGGTGAAGGAGCGCATCCTGGAATATATGGCTGTACTCGCCCTGCGTGGCGACCTGAAGTCACCCATCATCTGCCTCTATGGCCCTCCAGGAGTCGGAAAGACATCGCTAGGCAAGTCGATAGCTTCTGCCATGAAGCGCAAGTACGTCCGCATGTCACTGGGTGGTCTGCACGACGAGGCAGAGATTCGTGGTCACCGTCGTACCTATATCGGTGCGATGCCTGGACGTATCGTCAAGTCGATCCAGAAGGCTGGTTCAAGCAACCCTGTGTTCATCCTCGACGAGATAGACAAGGTGACGCAGAATACCCACAACGGCGACCCTGCATCTGCACTGCTCGAGGTGCTCGATCCAGAGCAGAATAATGCCTTCCACGACAACTATCTCGACCTCGATTACGACCTTTCGAAGGTACTCTTTATCGCCACGGCCAATAACCTGAGTACGATCCCCAAGCCCCTACTCGACCGTATGGAAATCATCGAGGTAAGCGGCTATATCACAGAGGAAAAGATTGAGATAGCCAAACGTCACCTGATACCTCGCGAGCTTGAAAATACAGGTCTGAACGTGCCTGAGTTGAAACCCACTTTCAACAAGGCAGCCATCGAGATGATGATCGAGCGCTATACGCGCGAAAGTGGTGTCCGTCAGTTGGAGAAACAGGTCAACAAAGCCCTCCGCAAGATTGCCTTCAAGCGCCAGATTGAGGAAAGCACGAACTATAAGAAGATTACACCTGCAGAAATCGAAGACCTGCTGGGCAAGCCCCCATTCTATCGTGACATCTATCAAGGAAATGAATACGCTGGTGTTGTGACTGGTCTGGCCTGGACGAGTGTGGGTGGAGAGATTCTCTTTATCGAGACCTCGCTCTCAAAGGGTAAGGGCTCGAAACTCACCCTGACGGGAAATCTTGGTGACGTGATGAAGGAGTCGGCCATCCTCGCCCTCGAGTATGTGAAGGCTCATGCAGAGACACTGAATATCGACTACCGCATATTCGACCACTGGAACATCCATATCCACGTGCCAGAAGGTGCTACCCCCAAGGACGGTCCTTCAGCAGGTATCACCATCGCCACCTCGATCGCCTCTGCCCTCACCCAGCGAAAGGTGCGTAAGAACACGGCTATGACGGGCGAGATCACCCTGCGTGGGAAGGTCCTGCCCGTAGGTGGTATCAAGGAAAAGATACTTGCTGCCAAACGTGCAGGTATCACAGATATCGTGATGTGTCAGGAGAACGAGAAGGACATTCTTGAGATTCCAGACATATACTTGAAGGGAGTTACCTTCCACTATGTGGAGAACGTGCAGGATGTATGGAATTTTGCCCTTACCAAGGAAATTGTCAAGAATCCGCTTGACTTTACCATTCCGGAAGAAGCGAAAAGTGAGAAGTGATGACGTTTGAACTGAAACATACTGACGCTGCGAGTGATGCCCGTGCTGGTGTGATTACTACCGATCACGGACAGATACTGACACCCATTTTCATGCCTGTAGGAACGGTGGGAAGTGTCAAGGGTGTGCATTTCTCTGAACTGCGCGAGCAGATCAAGGCACAGATAATCCTTGGCAACACCTATCATCTCTACCTGCGACCAGGACTGGAAATCCTCCGTAAGGCAGGCGGACTCCATCAGTTCAACACATGGGACCGTCCGATCCTGACCGACTCAGGTGGATTCCAGGTGTTCTCGCTCACAGGTATACGCAAACTGACTGAGGAGGGCTGCGAGTTCAGAAGTCATATCGATGGCTCAAAGCATATCTTCACGCCAGAGAACGTGATGGATACAGAGCGCGTTATCGGTGCAGATATCATGATGGCGCTCGACGAGTGCCCTCCAGGAAAGAGCGACTACCAGTATGCCAAGAAATCGCTTGGACTGACTCAGCGCTGGCTGGAGCGATGCGTGAAGCGCTTCAACGAGACGGAGCCCCTTTACGGCTATAACCAGACACTCTTCCCCATCGTGCAGGGCTGTACTTACAAAGACCTGCGACAGGATGCTGCCAAGCATGTCTGCGACGTACTGAGTCGTCTGAACGACGGTGGTGGTGCCTCTATTGGCGGACTGGCTGTAGGAGAGCCCACAGAGGTGATGTACGACATGATCGAGGTTGTCAATGAGATTCTGCCCAAGGACCGTCCCCGTTACCTGATGGGTGTAGGCACCCCACAGAACATCCTCGAGGCCATCGAGCGTGGCGTCGACATGTTCGACTGTGTCATGCCCACCCGTAATGGTCGCAATGCTATGCTCTTCACCTATGAGGGAACCATGAACATGCGCAACAAGAAGTGGGAGGACGACTTCTCGCCGATCGATCCTGATGGCTGCGAAATAGACCGTATACACTCCAAGGCCTATCTCCACCACCTCTTCAAGGCTCAGGAGCTGTTGGCCATGCAGATAGCCAGTATCCATAACCTCGCCTTCTACCTGCGACTTGTCACTGACGCACGTCAGCATATCCTTGCTGGTGACTTCGTAGAGTGGAAGCGCTCAGTCATAGACCAATTAGGACAACGCCGATGAAAGAGAAGCTCAAGCAAATAGGGACCCGCCTGAAGGCCAGGATGCCAAAGTGCAGACTGCTACGGAAGTGGCTTTCCAAGATCCGTCTTCCAAAGATCGAGATGTTTGGCATTCTCACTCGCCTGGATCGATATCTGATGACCAAATTCATCGGTACCTATATTTTTTCGATCCTGCTGATCATCTCTGTCGCCATCGTCTTCGACTTCAATGAGAACCTGGCGAAATTCTCCACCTATGGGGCTCCCTGGAAGGCCATCATCTTTGACTATTACGCCAACTTCGTGCCCTATTTCGCCAACCTCTTCTCGCCCCTGTTTGTATTTATCTCCGTCATCTTCTTTACGTCGAAGCTGGCAGGCAACTCGGAGATTATAGCCATGCTGGCAGCTGGCGTCAGCTTCAAGCAGTTGCTCAAGCCTTACCTGATTACGGCAGCCCTCATCGCCCTGGTAAACTTCTACCTCGGCTCCTATGTCATTCCACATGGTACGGTGGTGCTGCAGGCCTTTGAGGCGAAGTATAAGAATAGTAAGCAAGTGACCTCAGCTTCGAATGTGCAGTTGATGGTAGGACCTGGCGTCATTGCCTATATCCAGCAATACGACAACAACACGAAGACGGGCTATGGCTTCTCGCTCGATAAGTTTGAGAACAAGAAACTGGTGAGCCACATGACGGCTTCGACCATCCGCTATGACTCCATCAGTGAAGCCCGTTACCACTGGAAAGCGATGAACTACAAGGTGCGCACGCTGAAAGGTCTGCGTGAGGAAATCCAGTCGGGCGACGTCATCGACACCCTGATCCAGATGGAGCCTATGGACCTGGTATTCTCAAAAGGTCAGCAAGAGACACTCACCTCGTCGGAGTTACGCCAATACATCACGAAGCAGACGGAGCGTGGTTCGAGCAATGTCGTGCAGTACGAAGTGGAATACCACAAGCGCATAGCGACCTCGTTTGCCTCCTTTATCCTGACGATAATTGGTGTCAGCCTCTCCAGTCGTAAACGTAAGGGAGGTATGGGTCTCTACCTGGGTATCGGTCTGGCCCTCTCATTCTCTTATATCCTGCTGCAGACGGTCAGTGCCACCTTTGCCATCAATGCAGACACGCCACCTATCATCGCTGCATGGATACCTAACATCCTGTATATTTTCATCGCGTACTATTGTTATCGACAAGCACCGAACTAATGAAATTCGAAGAAACATATCTTAATGACAATATCCTCGATGCGCTTTATGACATGCATTTCGACGATATGACGCCCATTCAGGAACGTTGTATTCCTGAGATCCTCGATGGCTACGATGTGCTGGGAGTGGCTCAGACAGGTACAGGCAAGACTGCTGCCTATCTGCTGCCCATCCTCTCCATGCTCGACGACGGCGACTATCCCAAGGATGCCATCAATTGTGTCATCATGTCGCCCACCCGTGAGCTTGCCCAACAGATTGATCAGGCCATGCAGGGTTTTGGCTATTACCTCGACGACGTATCGTCGGTAGCTGTCTATGGCGGCAATGATGGTGGGCGCTATGAGCAGGAACTGCGAGGCATGCGCCTTGGAGCCGATGTGCTCATCGCCACCCCAGGACGTCTGCTCAGTCACATGAAGGTTGGCAACCTCGACCTCTCACGTTGCAGCTTCTTTGTGCTCGACGAGGCAGACCGTATGCTCGACATGGGTTTCATCGAGGATATCATGAAACTTGTGAGTGCGCTGCCTAAGTCTTGTCAGCGTATCATGTTCTCTGCCACCATGCCTCCGAAGATCCGTGAACTGGCAGTTCAGTTGCTCCACGACCCTGTAGAAGTGAAGATTGCCGTATCCAAGCCGGCAGAGAAAATCCAGCAGAGTGCATACGTCTGCTACGATCCTCAGAAGCTGAAGATTATCAACCATATCTTCAAGCAGGGCGACCTCAAACGCGTGATTATCTTCTCTGGCAAGAAAGAGCGTGTCAAGGAGATAGCGCGTTCGCTGAAGTCGATGCACATCAACTGCGATCAGATGCACAGTGACCTCTCGCAACAGGAGCGCGACGAGGTGATGTATCGCTTCAAGGCAGGACAAACTGACGTACTTGTAGCAACAGACATCGTGGCCAGAGGTATCGACATCGACGATATCCTGACAGTCATCAACTACGATGTTCCCCACGATGCAGAAGACTATGTGCATCGTATCGGACGCACAGCCCGTGCCCAGCGCGATGGTGTGGCTATCACCTTCGTCAGCGAGGCAGACATCTATCGTTTCCAGCAAATTGAGCATTTCCTTGGTAAGGAGGTAACGAAGAATCCACTGCCAGAAGGTATCGGTGAAGGGCCTGAATACACCAAGCGCGAGAAGAAACGTTCGAACACCCGTCGTCATGGCCGCTGGCATTCAAAAGGCAATGGCGCAAAGAATAACAAAAAAGGCAAGAAACAACATGTTGACAAGTCCAATCGCCAAAATCAATCTGGGGCTTAACGTCGTTGAGCGTCGCCCCGACGGTTATCACAATCTGGAAACCGTCTTCTACCCTGTGCCCATCTGCGATGCACTGGAGGTGTTCCCAATGGATTCTGAGTTCCCCTCAGAGTTTGACTGCGACCTGAAGGTGACGAACATCCGTATTGATGGTGACGAGCAGCGTAATCTCGTCGTAAGAGCCTATCATATGCTGAAGCAAGACTTCCCTGCCCTGCCGCGCGTACATGCGCACCTCTATAAAGGCATCCCCACGCAGGCCGGTATGGGTGGAGGTTCGAGCGACTGTGGATTTATGATTACCCTGCTTAACCAGCAGTTCCAACTGGGGTTGAGCGATGAACAGATGATCCAGTATGCAGCCCGTCTTGGAGCCGATTGTGCCTTCTTTATCCTCAATCGTCCCTGCTATGCAGAGGGTATTGGCGATAAGCTACAGCCTATCAGTCTTAATCTCAGTGGCTGGTATCTCGCTGTGGTCCGTCCTGACATCCCTGTACCCACGAAGGAAGCATTCTCGCTGATCGTTCCTCAACGCCCACCAAAGAACTGTCGCGATGTCGTGATGCAGCCCGTTGAGAATTGGCGCGATGGACTCACAAACGATTTTGAGAAGAGCGTCTTTGCACTCCATCCTGAGATTGGAGCCATCAAACAGCGACTCTATGACCTGGGAGCTGTATATGCAGCGATGTCGGGCTCTGGATCCTCGCTCTACGGATTGTTCCGAGAGCCAGTCAGTCTTGATGAATTCAATGCCCCAGGCACCTTCAAAACAATAATCCCACTCGATTGAGTGGGATTATCGTTAATTACTATTCGCTTTTACTGAATGCCGTCTTCGCGAAGTTTCTCTTGCCATTTCCAGGCACTCTTCAGCACCTCTTCAGTAGGCGTGTCTGCCTTCCAGCCTAACACCTTGTTGGCCTTGTCGACATTACCCCATACCTGCTCGATATCACCTTCGCGACGGGGCGCATACTCCCAGTTCACCTTCACACCCGTAGCCTTCTCGAAGCCCTCAACCACCTCGAGTGTGGAGAGTCCCTTGCCAGTACCAATGTTGAAGATCTCTACAGGGTCAGTCTCAGGCTTGTCGAGCACACGCTCCATAGCCTTCACGTGAGCCTTTGCCAGATCCACGACATAGATATAGTCACGGATACAGGTCTTGTCAGGTGTGTTATAATCGTGTCCGAAGATCTTCAGTTGTTTACGGATACCCATAGCGGTCTGAGTCACAAACGGGATGAGGTTCATGGGAACGCCGTTGGGGAGTTCGCCAATCAGTGCAGTGGGATGTGCTCCGATGGGGTTGAAGTATCTCAGGATAATACTCTTGATAGGCGCACCAGAGTGGATGTAGTCCTGGATAATCTCCTCATTAATCTGCTTGGTGTTACCGTAGGGGCTCAATGCCTTCTGGATAGGCGCATTCTCCGTCACGGGCAGATTCTCTGCTGAGGGCTGACCGTATACAGTACAACTCGACGAGAAGATGATACCCTTCACATCATATTTCGGCATCAGCTCCAGAAGATTGATCAGGCTTGTCAGGTTGTTACGATAGTACAACAGTGGCTTCTCCACACTCTCGCCAACAGCCTTCGAGGCAGCGAAGTGGATAATACCCTCTATCTTAGGATACTTCTTGAATATGCCCTCCAATGCCTCCATATCGCAGCAGTCCACCTTCTCGAATGCAGGACGAATGCCCGTAATCTTCTCGATGCCGTCAACGACGTTAGCATTAGAGTTCGACAGATTGTCGATAATCACAACCTCATAGCCTGCTTCCTGCAGCTCAACGGTCGTATGGCTTCCGATGAAGCCTGTACCACCAGTCACCAAAATTGTCTGTTTCATATTTGCTATATTAATAATAAATTAGTCGAGTCCAAAGAGAACCTTCAGTCCACCGTCGACACCAGAGAAGCCCATGAAGGCAAGACTGAGAAGTCCGGCAGAGAGCATCACGATGGCCATACCCTGCATGCCCTTGGGAATCTTGACGAGCTCAAGCTGCTCACGCATACCGGCAAAGACCGTCAGTGCAAGTCCGAAACCAATCGCTGTTGAGAAAGCGTAAACGACAGACTGAAGCAGGTCGTAATCTTTCTGAATACAAAGAATGGCAACGCCGAGCACAGCACAGTTCGTGGTGATCAGTGGCAGGAAGATACCCAGTGCCTGATAAAGGGCTGGCGATACCTTCTTGAGTACGATCTCTACCATCTGAACCAAAGAGGCGATGACAAGGATGAATGCAATCGTCTGCAGATACTGCAGTCCGAAGGCATCGAGTACGTATTTCTGAACGAGCCAGGTGACAATCGTAGCCAGTGTGAGCACAAAGGCAACGGCAGCCGACATACCCAGCGAAGTGTCAATCTTCTTTGATACGCCAAGGAACGGACAAATGCCGAGGAACTGTGACAACACGATGTTGTTCACAAAGATGGCGCTAATGAAAATCAGTATATATTCCATAATTTATGCCTTTCTAAGTTTATTGACGATAGCAATCAGGAAGCCGAGGGTGATGAATGCACCTGGAGGCAGCACGAAGAGCAGGATATTATAGGTCTCTGGCAGCAGCGTGAGTCCGAAGACTGAGCCATTGCCCAACAACTCGCGACAGATACCCAGCAGCGTCAGTCCGAGGGTGAATCCAAGACCGATACCGATTCCATCGAAAAGAGAGGCTATAGGCGACTGCTTGGCTGCGAAGGCTTCTGCACGTCCGAGGATGATACAGTTGACCACAATCAGTGGGATAAACAATCCGAGGGCTGCGTCGATGTCTGGCAAGTAAGCCTTGATCACCATCTGCAAGATCGTCACGAAAGCAGCAATCACCACGATGAATACTGGAATTCGCACCTTATCAGGAGTGATGGATTTCAAGCACGAGATCACAACGTTGGTGCAGATGAGCACTGCCATTGTGGCGAGGCCCATCGACATACCGTTGATGGCAGAGGTGGTCGTGGCCAGCGTAGGACACATACCGAGCATCAGGACGAACGTAGGGTTCTCCTTGACGATGCCATTCTTGATAATCTGTATTGCATTCATAGTTTATTCCTCCTTCTTTACTTGTTTTGTGGCACCTGTCTCTGCATCTGCAACGGGTGCTACCTTGTAAGCGTTATAAGCATTGTTCACTGCAAGCAGGAAAGCACGACTGGTAATCGTTGAAGCCGTGATGGCATCAACCTGTCCACCGTCTTTCGATACGGTAAGAGGCTCTGCTGGCGACTTTCCGATAATGTCACCCTTTTCACCCTTCTGGAACCACTTGTCTGCTTTTGCACCAAGTCCTGGGGTCTCAGCATGTTCGAGCAGTGTATAGCCCAGGATCTTGCCATCGGGATCGAAACCAACGAGCACTTTCAGATCACCACCGAAACCACCAGTAGTGCTCTCAACGGCTGCACCCAGACTCTTTCCCTGAGCATCTTGCGTCTGATAGATAATATAGGTAAGTTCCTTCCCCTTGGCATCGTTCTGCTTCACGGTGTCGGTCTTGGCGACATTAATATCGCTGACACACATCACCGTCTTGATACCATCAGCCAGTGCTTTTGCCTTCTGGTCGTTAATCGGACCTTCTGTCAGGTGGTTCACATACGCCAGGATACCACCCATGATGACTGCTACTCCTGTGAGCACCAGCACCATATTCGTCAAAGATGATTCTAACTTCTTCATAATCTCTTCATTCTTAACTCTTAATTATTTAGAAGTCGGCACTTCACCGAAGCGCTTTGGTTTCACATAATTATTAATAAGAGGTGTGAACGCATTCATGATAAGAATGGCGAACGACATACCTTCTGGATAGGCACCCCAGTTACGGATGACGATCGTCAGCACGCCAATGCAGACACCATAGATGATCTGTCCCTTGGGTGTCATTGGAGATGTGACATAATCCGTAGCCATGAAGATGGCACCCAGCATCAGACCTCCAGACAGCAGAACGACTACAGGATCTGCATAGATGGGGTTAGCCAGATGGAGCAGAGAACTGAGTACGAAAACGGTACCGAGAATGCTGACTGGTATATGCCAAGTGATGATTTTACGCCAGAGCATGAAAACCAAACCCAGAATCAGAGCCAGGTCGCAGACCTCACCGATTGCTCCTGCGCCACCATTGAGCGACAGGTCGGAGAAGAGCAACGAGAAAGCATCAGGTATCTGAGCGAGCATGTCCACGTTACCCTCTTTAATAGCCTGCTGCATCAGTGCCAACGGTGTGGCACCTGTCTCAGCATCCGTATACTGGAACCACTGTCCTGGCAAGGGCCATGAGGTCATCTGCGCAGGAAAAGCCACCAGGAGTGCACAACGTCCCACCAATGCAGGATTGAAGATGTTATGTCCCAGACCGCCAAACGTCATCTTGGCTACACCGATGGCAAAGAGCGCACCAATGAGGATGATCCAGATGGGGAGGTTCGACGGAAGGTTCATACCAAGCAGCAAACCAGTCAGAGCTGCAGAACCATCGAGAATGGTGTTCCTCTCATTCTTGAGGATATATTTGTTGATAGCCCACTCAAAGAAGACGCAGGCTGCCACACTCGTCAGACATACGATGACGGACCCAAGACCGAAGAAGTAGAACGACACGAGCAGTGCAGGCATCAGGGCGATGATCACACCATACATGTTGCGCTCTACGGTATCTGTTCCGTGTGCGTGTGGCGATAATGATACAATTAATTTTCCCATATCATTTTTACCTTTTTACTATTTTACCTTTTTACTTTTTTGCTGCTCTTGCACGGATAATGCCCATAACAGTGGTCTTTCCCTGGCGGATATTGTCGAGCAAAGGACGGTGGGCAGGACAGGTGAACTGACATGAGCCACACTCGATACAACTGACGATATCCTCACGCTCAGCGCGCTCCCAGTTCTTGACATCTGAGAGCTTGGCAAGCAGATAAGGCTCAAGTCCCATCGGACAGACACCTACACACTTGGCACAGCGGATACATGCTTGGGGCTCCTTGCGACGGGCTTCTTCATCAGAGATGATGGTCACAGAGTTGGTTCCCTTACAGATGGGAACCTCTGTTGAAGTAAGGGCCTTACCCATCATCGGGCCACCAGCCAGCAACTTATTGTCGCCCTCAGGCATACCACCACAGGCTTCGATCAGATCCTGCATGGGTGTTCCCATACGGACGAGGAAGTTACCTGGATTCTGGAGTTTCTTTCCTGTCACAGTGGTGTAACGCTCGAAAAGTGGCTTCTTCTTCATCACGGCCTCATAGACAGCAAAAGCAGTACCCACATTCTGAACGATTGCACCCACATTCACTGGGATGGCAGGAGGAGCAGGCACCTGACGACGGATGACAGCATCCACGAGCTGTTTCTCACCACCCTGAGGGTAACGCTGCATCAGGGGAACTACCTCTACATTGTAGGCAGAGCCGCCAAACTTCTCTGCGCACTTCTTGGTGAGCAGCTCGATGGCTGGCATCTTATTCGTCTCGATACCGATATAACCTGTATTCACCTTAGCACCCTTCATCAGCAGTTCGAGACCCACGAGGATCTCATCTGCATGCTCCATCATCAGACGGTAGTCGGCTGTGATATAAGGCTCGCACTCAACGGCATTGATAATCACGCACTCGGCCTTTGCTGTAGGAGGAGGCGTCAACTTGATGAAAGTGGGGAAACATGCGCCACCCATACCAACGACACCAGCGTTTTTGATGCGATTCACAATCTCTTCTGGCGTCAGTTCTGGGTGAGCTTCTACCGTTTCCAGCTTATCTGAACGATCGATATTATTTTCCCACTCATCACCATTCACCGTAATATAGATAGCAGGCTTGCGATAGCCTGTTGCATCGATAGCTGTGTCGATCTTAGCAACAGTTCCGCTTACTGATGAGAAAATGGGGGCAGAAACGAAACCTCCAGCCTCGGCAATCATCGTACCCACCTTCACTCTGTCACCCTTCTGAACGACGGGCTTGGCAGGAGCACCGATGTGCTGGCTCAATGGGAAGATGGCCTGTTTGGGAATTGCTGCCACCTGCGTCCTTGCTTCGTGTGTCAGCTTGTTCTCCTCGGGGTGTATACCACCTATTCTAAATGTTCTGATATTCATAACGAAGGTCTCCTTTCTTATTTTAGTGAAATAGAAGAATCTGTATCCAGGAAAGCACCACGTGAAGGTTCCTTCTCAACGGGTTTCTGCTCAACTGGTGCCTTTGGCTTTTCAACGGGCTTCGGAGCTTCTTTCGGTTTCTCAGCAGGAGCTGGCTTTTCTGCAGGTGCTGGCTTCGGAGCTGCAGGCTCTTTGGGCTTTGGAGCAGGTGCTGGCGTGGGGAAATTGACATCGCGAATAGCCTTCTTAGGACAAGTGGTGACGCACTTACGACACAGACGGCACTTCTCAAAGTCGATATATGCCAGATTGTTCTCAACGGTGATGGCACCAAAGTTACATTCCTTCTCGCACTTGCCACAACCAATACAGCTGACGGCACAAGCCTTCATGGCTACAGGTCCCTTGTCCTTATTGACACAGGATACGAAGACTCTCCTACCCTTCGGGCCTTTCTTGCGGAGCTCGATGATGTTACGCGGACAAGCCTTCACACAGGCACCACAAGAGGTACACTTGTCTTCGTCGACCTCAGGAATACCCGTCTCAGGATTGACCTTGATGGCATCAAACTGGCAGGCAGCCTCACAATCGCCACAACCTAAACAGCCGAAGCCACAGGCAGTCTCACCTGCACCACAGGCATGCATGGCAGCACAGGTGCGAAGACCTGAATACTCTGCAATGCGAGGACGATGCTCGCAAGTGCCGTTACATCTCACTACGGCCACCATCGGCTCTGTGTTGGCTATTGCCATACCAAGCAGATCGGCCACCTTTCCCATGGTCTCAGCACCGCCTACCGGACAAAGGAGTCCATCAAGGCTTCCTGCATCAGCCCCTTTCACGAGGGCATCAGCCATACCACTACATCCTGGGAATCCACATCCACCGCAATTGGCACCTGGCAGCAACTCGCTGACCTGAGCAATACGGGGATCCTCATAGACAGCGAACTTCTTGGAGGCGGCAAACAGCACAACGGCTGCTATCAGGCCGATAGCTCCTAAGACAATCACTGCAATCAAGATGAAATTCATAATGCTTTGATATTGTTTTAGTTTGTTATTAATGAATTATTCGATATAAAATGACAACTGCTCGCGGATACGACTACGGAAGAGGTAAAGCACGAAATAGTAAGGTACCAGTGCCAACAGACCACTAAGAGCAGCAACACCTTCATTGCCTGTGACACGAAGCACAAGCACGAGCACACCCACAAGCACCAGAAACGGCACCCCGAAACCCAGAAGCAGCGCCTTGTTGGCTACATCACGCGATGCACAGACCACAACCTCCTGCCCTAAGGAATAACCACCAGTGTGGTCGGTAAACACCTCGACAATCTTCTCTTTCGACTCTGACGCATTGCAATGACCTGCTATCTTACAGGCTGCACAGGCCGATGTCTGAAGAATGCGAACCTTTACACACCCCTCGGCGATGGATTCGATGATTCCTGAATGACTTATCTTAGTATGCACCTTGCAAAGGTACGACATTTTTAATAATTATAATGTAGAAATTAAGTATTTTTTGAAAAAATAATCGTAATCGTTTGCAATTTCCAATGATTTTTTATACTTTTGTCGCGCATAACAACTTATCAAAGATGAAAGCAACCGAACAAACACTCCAGCAAATCGAACGTGCGATTCGTAAAGTATCCGAGAAATTCCCTCCTCAGACGGAAGCCTCAGTCATGACAGATATTCACCTGCGAGTAACGCAGGATACAGGCGAACTGATGGCGTTCAACGATGATGATGTGGAACTGAATCGCTGTATCGTAGAAGATTGGATTGACAACAAGGACGACAATTTCTATGAGGAAATCGTGCCTGTGTTCAGGAAGTGTCTCGAGAAGATGAAGGATACCATCGACAATATGTCGATTCTGAAACCCTTCTCATTCGTGCTTGAGGACGATGATAAGGAGTCGTTGGCAGAACTTTATATCGTTGACGATGAGACCGTCATCATAGACCCTGATCTGATGGAGGGCCTTGACGACGATCTGAATGATTTCCTTAATACATTGCTGAAGGATTGATCACACCTGTAGGTTCGAACTCCTGACTACGCTGAAGGACAAACTTACGGGCTTCATCGATGGCATAGACCTCTTCCAGTCGTGCCTTGTTCGTCTTGCCCGAATAGTCGAGCAGATGTATCTCGTAGTCGCTCGTAATCGAGAAGTACTGGATGAAATTCTCAGGATTGATGTCCACGTCGGATTCATCCTCTATGGCATAGAGACAGAGCTTGTCGACGGGAATATACTCATCATCAAGGCTGTAGAGCCATAGTGAGTACTTATGTTCCACCTCGTCGGCTGCCAGCAGGAGCAGACGGGCACCTACGGACTCAGGCAGTGTGATGGCCTTAGGCGAGTGACCCTCGAAGTCAAGATACGACGCGATCTCCTTGGGCACAGGCTTGAAACTTGGCAGGAAGTTCACATAGTCCTCCGTATAGCTGATGGGCAGCGTCTGGATATCGAGACTGTCATAGAATTGCTTCAGGGGATTATCCGAGTCCTCCAGATTGATACCCTGCAGCGCCAGTTTCTCTTTAATCTCCAGCGCCTTCACACTGTCGAGCTTATGGGCCAGTTCCTCAGGTGACATCTTATGGTTACCTCCACCTCCACATGCGCATAGCAGTAAGGCTGCAACCATTCCTCCTAACCATTTGTATTTCATACTTCTACAGTTTGATTTTCTTCTTCACTGCCTTGCTCTCGTTCTGCAGACGGTCGAGTGCAGTCACGACGTATACCCACTTCTCTTTGCCGTCGACATAGGGCAGCTTGTAGAAGGGCTGCGTGGTGATGGCGCAGATCTTTGAAGGATCATTGGTGTCGATTTTCTCTTTGGCACCAAAACGATAGACCACATATTTCACAGCCTGATCATTCCAGTCATCTCCCTTCGGAGCTGTCCAGAAGAGCACGTATCCATCACTGGTCCAGATGGGCTTCATCTTGCGTACCTTACCTGGTGCCTTGTTGTCGATGAAGGGCATAGCGGGCTGCAGAGCCGGATAGCGCCAATAGGTCTGACGCAGAGAAGTGCCGTAGTTACCCACATTGTCAACGACTGCTTTAGCATACCAGAGCACAGAGCCTTGAACGTTGGGCAACTGTTGATGCAATGCCATTTTCGCTGAGAGCTGATGGACATTGGGATTCTTGGGGTCGCGATACTTCACGGTGCGCTCCACATCCTCACCAATCACCAGCGGACGAGCACTTGCATACTGGTTCCACCAGTGGATCAGGGTGTCGTAATCAGCAGCCTTGTTGCCTATCTCCCAATAGATCTGAGGTACGCAGTAGTCGAGCCAGCCATTATTGACCCACAGGAGGATGTCGGCATAAAGGTCGTCGTAGTTCTGCAGACCATTGGTATTGCTGCCTATCTCAGAATTGCGCTTATTGCGATAGATGCCAAAGGGCGAGATACCCACCTTCACCCAAGGCTTGGCTGCGTGGACGGTCTTATAGAACTGTTCGATAAAGAGGTTCACGTTGTAACGACGCCAGTCATTCTGATTCTTCAGACCATTGGAGTTGTCGTAGAAGAGCTCGTCGTCAGGGATGCCCTCTCCCTTCACGGGGTAAGGATAGAAATAATCGTCCATGTGAATTCCGTCGACATCGTAGCGGGTGACGATATCCTTGGCCACCTCACAGATGTAGTCGCGATTCTCTGCAATGCCTGGGTTCAGGATAAACAGTTCGTCGTAGGCGAAGCAGTTCATGGGCTTGCGCACACTGATATGGTTGGATGCCAGCATTTTGGTGCCCTTTGTCTTGGCACGATAGGGATTGATCCAGGCATGCAGCTCCATTCCTCGCTTGTGACACTCTTCGATCATCCATTTCAGGGGATCCCAGTAGGGACTTGGTGCCTTACCTTGCTGTCCGGTCAGGAAACGGCTCCAAGGTTCGAGCTTACTCTCATAGAGGGCATCGCACTCAGGGCGAACCTGGAAGATGATCACATTCACTCCGTCTCGCTGCAACTCGTTGAGCTGATAGGTCAGCGTCTGCTGCATCTTCGCTGTTCCTATTCCCTGGAACTGTCCGTTAACACACTGGATCCACGCACCACGCATCTCCCTTTTCTGTTGGGCGCCCACTGCTATAGCGAGCATCAGCGCCACTGTCAATAATATAGTCTTCTTCATCTTCAGAATAAATTTTCCTTATGTTTTCTGGCTTCTTCAAGCGATACCAGGGCCTGTTGCTGCTGCTGATAGTCATCACGCAGATGCTGGTATTTCTTGGCCAATTCTTGTTCCATCTGTTGCTCGTCGTTCATCAGACGGGCTGCTACGAGCGCATTCTGCGAGGCATCCTTCAGCCACACCACAGCTCCTTCATAGACGGGTGCAATCTTCAGGGCCACATGCAGTTCGCTGGTGGTAGCTCCTCCTATCATGATGGGGATGTTCAGGTGGGCACGCTGCAACTCCTTTGCCACATTGACCATCTCCTCCAGACTGGGTGTAATCAGCCCACTGAGTCCGATGATGTCCACATGTTCCTCTTGGGCCTTGCGCACAATCTGCTCTGCAGGCACCATCACGCCCATATCGATAATCTCATACCCGTTGCAGGCCATCACGACGCCCACAATATTCTTTCCGATATCATGCACATCGCCTTTCACGGTTGCCAGCAGCACCTTTCCTGCACTCTTGGCGCCTTCTGCCTTCTCTGCCTCGATATAAGGCTGAAGGATGCCCACGGCCTGTTTCATCGTACGGGCTGTCTTCACTACCTGGGGCAGGAACATCTTGCCTTCACCGAAGAGCTGTCCCACTTTGTTCATACCTGCCATCAGCGGACCTTCGATGATATCCACAGCATGTGGGTATTTTCGGAGTGCTTCCTGCAAATCTTCTTCCAAATGGTCACCTATCCCTTTAATAAGCGCATGCGAAAGGCGTTCCTCGACAGATTCTGAATAATCAACCACAGAACTATTCTCATTCCACATTCCACCTTCCACATTCCTCGAAATCTCCTTCCTCGAATTATCCTTCCTCGAATTTTCTTCAACCAGGATCTCCTCCGCCAATGCAATCAAGTGCTCTGCAGCATCGCTGCGACGATTCAGGATGACATCTTCGATAATCTCCAGCTGTGCTTGAGGTATATCGGCGTATGTCACTTTGGTCGAGGGATTTACGATTCCGAAGTCCATGCCTTCCTTAATGGCATGATAAAGGAATACAGCATGCATCGCCTCACGGATATAGTTGTTGCCTCTGAATGAAAAACTCAGGTTGCTGACTCCTCCGCTGATATGAGCGCCAGGCAGATGCTTCTTGATCCAGCCTGTCGCACGGATAAAGTCAGCAGCATAACTGTCGTGCTCCTCCATACCTGTGGCTACAGCCAGCACATTGGGGTCGAAGATGATATCAAGCGGATTCATACCCACCTGCTCGGTAAGCAGCTTGTAGGCTCTCTCTGCAATCTCGATTCTGCGCTCATAGCTCGTAGCCTGACCCTGTTCGTCGAAACACATCACGACGACTGCTGCGCCATAGCGTTTCACGTCGCGGGCATGCTCCAGGAACTTTTCTTCGCCTTCTTTCAGCGAGATAGAGTTGACGATGCTCTTGCCCTGCACGCACTTCAGTCCTGCCACAATCACCTCCCAGTCTGATGAGTCGATCATCACGGGCACTTTGGCTATATCTGGCTCTGCAGCAATCATGTTGAGGAAGGTCACCATCTCCGACTTGGCGTCGAGCAGACCGTCATCCATGTTGATATCTATCACGAGGGCACCATCTGCCACCTGCTTACGGGCGATACTGATGGCCTCGTCGTAATTCTTTTCCTTGATCAGTCGGAGGAACTTTCTCGAACCTGCCACATTACAGCGCTCGCCTACGTTGACGAACTGCACCTCAGGCGTCACGTCGAGCAGCTCGAGTCCTGAGAGCCACATCGTCTGGGGCTTCTCCACAGGCACATGGGGCTGCTTGCCCACCACCAAAGGCTGATAGGCCGCGATAAAGGTCTCGTCTGTACCACAGCAGCCACCGATGATATTCACCATACCCTCATCGACGATTTCTCCCATCTTGGGTGCCATCGTCTCAGCTGTCTCGTCGTAGAGTCCCAGCGAGTTAGGCAGTCCGGCATTCGGATATGCCGTTATATAATAAGGTGCCTTGCGAGCCAGTTCCCTGAGGAAAGGCTTCATCTGGGTGGCACCAAACGAGCAGTTCAGTCCCAGTGAGAAGATGTCGTATGTGCTGATGCTAGCAAGGAAGGCATCGAGCGTCTGACCGCTCAACGTGCGACCAGCCAGATCGCTGACAGTCACAGAGAGCATGACGGGCAGCTTGACACCTCTTCGCTCCATCACCCGGGTAACGGCATCGATGGCAGCCTTAGCATTGAGCGTATCAAAAATGGTCTCGATGAGCAAAGCGTCTACCCCACCCTCAACCAAGGCGTCTGCCTGTTCTTCATAGGCCTCGCGCAGCTGGTCGTAGGTCAGGTCACGGGCTGCAGGGTTAGTCACATCGGGCGACATCGAACAGGTCTTGTTTGTTGGTCCCATCGAACCAGTCACAAAGCGCGGCTTGTCTGCTGTCGAGTAGCGATCAGCCACCTTGCGGGCAATCCTGGCACCTGCGAGTGCCATATCCCAGGCTGCATCTTCCAACTGGTAGTCTGCCTGTGATATACGCTGGCTGCTGAATGTATTGGTTGCAATAATGTCTGCGCCAGCCTCAAGATACAGTCGGTGGATATCCTCTATCACGTCAGGACGCGTCAGCGAGAGAATGTCGTTATTGCCCTTCAGCTGTCCAGCCACATGTGTAAAACGGTCTCCACGGAAGTCAGCCTCCGTAAGACCGTAAGTCTGTATCTTCGTACCCATCGCTCCATCGAGGACGAGTATCCTCTCTTTGATAATATCGTTAAGCCTACTTTTCACCTTTCACTTTTCACTTTACACTCCTCACTTCTCACTCCTCACTCCTCACTTCTTCCACACTTTCATCGCCCTGTCCATCTCACGGCGATCCTCCTTCTCCTTGAGCGTCTGACGCTTGTCAAACTCCTTCTTACCCTTACAGAGCGCGATATCCATCTTCGCACGACCTTTGTCGTCGATGAATATCAGCAGGGGGACGATGGTGTAGCCCGTCTGCTTCGTGGCACTCTCCAGACTACGTATCTCCTTCTTTGTAAGCAACAGCTTGCGGTCGCGCTTCATCTCGTGGTTGTTGTACGAACCATAGAAATATGGACTCACGCTCATGCCCTTCACCCACATCTCACCGTTGATGATCGTACAGTAAGTGTCCACCAGACTGGCCTTTCCCAGTCGGATGCTCTTGATCTCAGTACCCGTCAGTACGATGCCTGCCGTGTAGGTCTCAATGAAGAAGTATTCGAACGATGCCTTCTTATTGCGTATCTGTATAGGACTTTTTTTCCTAAGTTGTTCCTCTGTCTTATTCAAAGCTTAATCTTTAATAATGGTTGCAAAACGTTCAATATGATCGTCCACGTAGTGGGCAATATCCTCCGTCCAGGCCTCTTCGTTCTCGATAAACTGATCGTCCATCGTCTCAAAGTCGGGGAACTGCTCGAAAAGAGCCATAAACTCCTCATCGCTCAGTTCGCGCTCTATCTCCTCACGATGCTTCAGCCAGAGAGTGTGGGCTTCGTAGATGAACTTCGAGGGCTCACGTAGTCCCCACTGGCGCAGGGCCTTGGCAAAGGGGTTCTTGAAGATGAAGGGACCATAGCCGTTATAGATCAGCTGGACGAAGCCGCCGTCCATCAGCTCCTCGTGCAGGATGTCCCATGAGAGCAGTGTCAGCTGGTCGCTGTTCAACTCGCCCATGTTCTCTGCCGTCAGTTCTCCACCGATGGCATCATAGATGGCCTTTGTAAACACGCCCAGGAATTCATCCATTCCCTCCATCGCCACCTGCTGCAGGTCGGCATCCTTCACTATCACTTCCTTCATTCCCCTAAACTCTAAATATATCCGTAAACTGTAAACTGTAAACCGTAAACTCTAAACTGTAAACTAAATAAGCTCATACGGCCCCGAAGGCAACGTACGCCTGAGAACCTCCAGCTCTACATCCTTGCCTGGTATCACCCCATGACTGCGCAGGATGGTCTCCACCGTCTTGCGAGCCAGCTCTGGATGATTGTTCTCCTCGCTGAGGTGACAGAGCCAGACGTGGCGCAGATGTTCCGACATGTGCTCTGCAAGTGCTTTGCCACAGTCTTCATTCGACAGATGCCCGCTCTTGCTGGCAATGCGCTTCTTCAGATACGCAGGATAAGGACCGCCCTTCAGCATCTCCAAATCGTGGTTGGCCTCGATCACCAGATAATTGGCGTTGGCGATAGCCTCATAGCACTCCTCGGTGATACTGCCGGCATCGGTGATGATCACAAAACAGACATCTCCTACCCTGACCTCGTAGCCCACATTCTCACTGGAATCATGGGGCACGGCGAATGGCTTGATGACGAAATCACCCAGATTCAGCTGCAGTCCTGGCACAATGGTCACCTTCAGATCTGGTGCCACCTTCCGCGTGATGCAGTAGTTCGATTCGATACCCATGTGCACGAGCTTGGTGGCATAGACGGGTACCTTGTAGTCATGACTGAAGGAGCCCACCGACTTGATGTGGTCAGTATGATCGTGAGTGATCAGCACATGATTCACCTTATTCAGGTCTACGCCGTAGTCCCTGCATTGCTTCTTCAGTGTACGGATACCCACACCTATATCTATGATGAGTGCGTCAGTTGCGGTGGCAAGATAGTAACAGTTTCCACTGCTCCCGCTTCCGAACGATATAAACTTAAACATCCTATTTTATAATTTTCGTGCAAAATTACGAAAAAACGAGCAAAACACCAAATAAATTTCGTTTTTTTACCTTTTTACCCCTTTACCTTTTTACCTTTTTACCCTTTTACCCTTGTAAATTTAGAACGGCATTCCTACAGCAAAATGGAAAGCCAGATCTCTGCTCAATCGAGGATGCAACAGTGGGAAATGGTCTTCTTCCTCCGTCTTGTAAGCAGGATTGATCGCCTTCATACCGAGGTCGAAACGTAAGATGAAATAGTCGAAATTCAGGCGCAGACCCAAACCATAGCTGAAGGCAATATCATCAAGGAAACTGCTGATCTTGAACTGTCCACCAGGCTGATCCTTATAGTCTCTGAGCGTCCAGATATTTCCTGCATCGACGAATAAGGCTCCAGCGAACTTCCAGAAGAGGTGTGTGCGATACTCCAGATTCAGGTCGAGCTTCAGGTCACCCGTCTGCGTGATGAAGTTGATACGTCCGTCTTTATCCTTGTACCTTCCTGGCCCCAGACTTCTCACGCTCCAGCCTCGCACACTGTTCGCTCCTCCCGAGAAATAACGCTTCTCGAAGGGCAGGATACTGCTGTTGCCGTATGGATAGGCGATGCCGAGTCCGAAGTGGAACACCAGCTGGTCGCGGTTCTGCCTGCCCAGCAGCTGCCTGGTAAACTCGAAGTCGCCCTTCACATACTGGGCATAGGCGATGCCGAAGAGCATGAACTGGCCTTCCTCATTCTTCTCAGCACTGAAGATGTGCGACGAGAGGTTCAGCAGGTTACCAGCCGTCTCCACGTTTGTCTTCAGCGCATAGCGGCCGTTGTTGTAGGTATAGCCGAAACCCATCTTCATGATGAAGAGGTCCTCGTAGTTATAGCGGAGGATGGCGTTCGAGTTCGTGTCGTCGTCCAGGTATTCCTTCTTGAAAGTCTCACTGATCCAGGGCATGAACACATAGTTCAGGTCTATCAGGTCGATACGATAACTGTCATGATGGTTCTGAGGTCGCCAGTTATATCGCCACACACCAGAGAGCACACGACGGTGGAACTCAGGGCGATCCTGCGAGTCGAAGGTCACCGACACCTCACTCGTAGCGATGATCCTGCGACGAATGTCATTGTTGAGGAAGGGCACGATGAATCGTGGGAACGACAGCCTGCTCTCGATACTGTATTCGATGAAGTCCTGATTCTTGTAGCCCTCCAGCCCCTTGATGGCCTCATAGGCTCCACGCAGCTGCACGCTGAACGTCTCCGACCCTCTGAAGAGATTGCGGTTCTGATAGGTCAGCGAGGCTGCAGCGCCCAGGTCGCCGGCAGTGTTCGTCCCTTCAGGCTGGAAACTGATGGTCGAGGGTTTGTTGGTCTGTATCAGTATGCGCGAGTCGAGCAGCGTCGTGTCAGGCACCGTCTCGAAGCTGATGTTGGTATACCTTACGGCTCCCAGTCGCCCGAAGTGGTTATACGTGTTCTGCAGGTCGCTGGCCGAATAGGGCTTGCCCGCTTCGAGGAAGGTGTTCTCCTCGAGCACATGTCTTCTCAGGTGGATGGTCGAGTCGCCTGGCGTACCACTCTCATAAGTGATGTTCCTGATGTCGTAGTGCGAGTGCAGCGTGTCCTTTCCGTCTCTGGTGTAATACGGGTGGAGTATCAGCTTCACGTCCACCGTCTTCTCTTCGTCGTGCCTGTGGGCTTTATAGGTGACGAACTCCTTATGGAAACGGAAGTAGCCGCGATCCTGAAGATAGGAGGTGATCTCTTGTCGCTCACTGTTCAGCGCGTCCACACTGAACCTGTCGCCTATTCTGATCTTCGACCGCTTGTCCTTCAGCAGACGGGCTATCACCGAGTCGTTGATCTCCTCGTCGAAATCGCCCACGTAGTAAGGATCTTTCGGATGCAGCACGTAGTAGGTAGTCACCTTCTTGCCCTTCTTGTCGACGAACAGCTCTACATCCGCGTCGAGATAGCCCTTGTTGTGGAGTGCCAGCCTCAGGTCGTCGCAGGTCTGCCTCGCCAGCAGCGAGTCGTAGATCACTGGTGCCTCGCCCATGCTCCTCAGCGTGCGGTTGATCCACGAGCTGTCCTTGCCTGCCATCGCATACAAGCCCAGCGGCAACTTTACGGCCGAGAACCAACGGGCATTGCCTTTCTGACGGACATAGCTCTGCAGCTTCGAGGTGTTGATGTCCTTATATTTCCCATCGGCCACCACCCTCGCCTTGTCGAGCATATACGCGTCCTCTGGCAGATCACGCGTAGCCGAGCAACCCGCCAGCAGCAGTGCACCTGTCAGCAGTATGGAGTATGGTCTGATAAACCTTTTCTTCATTTCATTTGCAAAATTACGAATTTATTTGTATTTTTGCATCGGAATTAACGACTTTTTTGAAAATGATCAGTAAAAACCAGCTCAAATACATCCGACAGCTCGAACAGAAGAAGTATCGCCGTCGTGAAGGCGTCTTCGTGGCCGAGGGGACAAAAGTCGTGGGCGACCTCCTCCAGCGCTACCGTCCAGAGGCTGTTTTCGCTACCGCCGACTGGCAGGCTCCTGCTGGCATCACCCCCCAGCTCGTCACCGACGACGAACTGCGCCGCATCAGCTTCCTCCAGCACCCTCAGCAAGTCCTCGCCCTCTTCCCCCTCCCCGTAAACTGTAAACCGTCAACCGTAAACAGTAAACCGTCAACCGTAAACTGTAAACCGTCAACCGTCAACTCAGAACTCTCCCTCGCCCTTGATGGTGTGCAGGATCCGGGCAACTTAGGCACCATCATCCGCATTGCCGACTGGTTTGGCATCTCCACCATCATCTGCAGCGAAGATACCGTCGATGCCTGGAATCCGAAGGTCGTACAAGCCACGATGGGCAGCATTGCGCGCGTGAACATTATTTATTTAAATCTTCCCGATTTCCTCGACACGCTTCCTGCCGACTTCCCCGTCTACGGCACCTTCCTCGACGGCGACAACATCTACACCCAAGAGCTCACCCCCAACGGACTGATCATCATGGGCAACGAGGGCAACGGCATCAGCGAAGCTGTCAGGAGTAAAGTAAACCGCCGACTGCTCATCCCCGATTTCCATCAGGGACCCACCGCCGACAGTCTCAACGTCGCCATAGCCACCGCTATCACCTGCTCCGAGTTCCGCCGCAGATAGAGCGTTACAAATTCACTTGAAAGTTTGGCTGTTTCATAATAAAAATGTACCTTTGCAGCCAGAACCAATTAACAATAATAGAAACAATGGATCAGCAGAATGCAATTTATGATGCGCGCGAGCTAGGTACGCCACGCATGATGATTCTTGGTGTACAACATTTGTTCGCCATGTTTGGAGCAACCGTACTTGTACCATTACTCACAGGCCTTGACGTATCTGTCACCCTGCTTTTTGCAGGTATCGGCACGTTGTTGTTTCATTTCATCTCCAAGTGGAATGTGCCCGCATTCCTTGGTTCTTCGTTTGCTTTCTTGGGCGGTTATGCCTCCGTCAAGGAGATGGGCGTGGCTCAGGGACTCTCCGAGACGTTAGCCCTCGACTATGCCTGTCTGGGAGTGGCTTGTGCCGGATTGCTGTATTTTGTGATGGCAGGACTGATCAAGTCGTTTGGCATCCAGAAGATCCTCCACTTCTTCCCGCCCGTTGTCACTGGTCCCATCGTCATCGCCATCGGTCTGGTGCTCTCAGGCTCAGCCATCGCCAATTGCCAAACCAACTGGCTGTTGGCTATCATCGCCATCGTCACCGTCATCACAGCGTCAGTTTGGGGCAAGGGCATCATCAAGATCATTCCTGTGCTTCTGGGAGTCTTGGTGTCATATATCATAGCAGCCTGTATGGGTGAAGTCGATTTCTCACCCCTAGGCCAAGCAGCATGGGTAGGCTTCCCCATCGACAGAGACCGTACCGTCCTGGCTGTGTTTGAAGATGCCAACACCACCCTCATGCTGTCGTCTATCCTGGCCATCATGCCTATTGCCTTTGCCACCATCATGGAGCACATTGGCGATATGTTTGCCATCAGTTCTACTGTAGGAAAAGACTTCCTGAACGAGCCAGGTCTGCACCGCACACTTTCTGGCGATGGCTTCGCCACAGCCCTTGCATCAGTATTTGGCGCTCCTGCCAATACCACCTATGGCGAGAACACAGGCGTGCTGAACCTCACGAAGGTATTCGATCCCAAGGTGATACGTATAGCAGCCTTCCTGGCCATCATTCTGGCCTTCTGTCCGAAGTTTGCCTGTCTGGTTCAGCTCATGCCGGCAGCCACCATCGGAGGTGTCAGCCTTATCCTGTACGGCATGATTTCAGCAGTAGGTGTGCGCAATCTGGTAGAAGAGAAAGTCGATCTGAAGAGCTCCCGCAATGTGTTTGTGGCAGCCCTCATCCTGGTGCTGGCCATTGGTGTAAAATATGGAGCCAACGACAACATCGCCATCGGCCCCATCCATCTGTCAGGACTTGCCATCGCAGCCCTTGTAGGTATCTTCCTCAACGCCATCATGCCCACCAAACTCGGCATGAAAGTCAAGTCATTCAAAGGCAAAGAGAAATCATAACCCGCTCTTCGAGCGAATCGCCGCCCCCGGCTCTGGCGCCGCCCTTGGGTCTGGCGCCAAAGTACAGTCGCTTGCGACTTTACTTCGGTGCCTGACCCCAGTGGGAAGGGCATTACTAAGTTTTAGGGACAGGCCCCGAAACTAAGTTTTAGGGCCTGACCCCAGAGTTAAGTTTTAGGCTTTCAGGAAGCTGATCCTTCGCCGATTCTCCTTCGGCCTTACCGCAAAGTGCAACCAACAGACGTTGCCATGCTGCTCCAAAAGCAGTTCATCAAACTCCCGCTTGGCCCCATCAGCGATATCCAGCAGAATCGACGCATACCGTATCATCTGCACTTTCCCCGCACACCGGATATCCACCGCACACCCAGTCAGATGATTGGAGTTCGTAGCCCCACCAACCAATCTATTCACCTCCGGCGACCTATACCCCGAATTTATAACAATCGGCTCCTCATTCCACATTCCACCTTCCACATTCCACACATACAACCTATTATACCTCGCCCGCAGCTCCTCCAACCACCCGCAAACGCGGATCAGATTCTCAATCTCTACGTGCGAAGGAATATTCCCATCCTCAGTCACATACTTTGTCTTCGTCAACTCCCCCAACGAAAAATGTTGGGAGAGCATCATTTGCTTATTAACACTTACTTCTTTCATAAACTATAAACGATTTCCATATTTAACTTTATATTTTTCCGTCTTACAATAGCGACCACTGACTTCATCAAAGGCGATGTGGCCTCGACACATCCAGCTACGAAGGGTTGATCCCCCATCACCTGTACGTCCTTGATTCTGACGCATCTGGCTATATTGCTCGAAGGTGAACTCGTCAGGTAGTAGTTCCAACATGTTCTGAGGTCCCGACTGACGCTGGATCTCCATCTCCTCGCGCAATTCTTGTTCCAGCTGCTGACCGAAATAGAGCATTTTGCACCAAAGGTTGTACTGCTGTGTCCATCTCACAAAATCAGCAATCTCTTTGCTCCATTTGTACTCATGAGCCACGTAGAGCACCATACCCTTCAACCAGGCAATCACATTAGCCCGATAACTGAGAACCAGATACGCATCACTCTCATAGAGCTTCGCTGCATCAAGATTCTCCTGTTTGATGTCGAGAGCCAATTTCTTGGCCTGAGGGCACTCTATGAGACCGCTGGCAGCCTCCAGGCGCTCGATATAAGGCTTCAGCTCCTGTGCAAACTGATGGTCGTAGATGCCCAAGATAGGAGCCTCGTCTTCTTCATCATCAGTGCGGATAATGGTCGACACATCCAGTCGGCTGACGGTTCCGTCATTCACCATCTTATAAAAGAATTTACGGGCATTAGGCGGTGTGGTCGATGCGTTGAAGTTCCATCTCAAGGGGGCGATGCCTGATACCGAATCAGCGCCGACACGCTCCTGACCAGCGAGACTGTTGTCAAAAGCCTTACGAATCAGCAAACCCACCTCGTCGACGGTTCCCTTCGACGTCACCTTTTTCAGCGCCTCTATCTCGTCAACACTTGTAAAGATAAATCGCTCTCCATTGTTATTGGCGTCCACAATACGCTGATTAAAAACGGCATCGGTCAGGTTATCGATCAACATCTGAATACAGATATCTGTTGGCCTAGGATCTTTCTTCTGCTTAGCGCCAGGATTCTTCTGTTTCCATTCAGCCTCACGCTGACGGTTGGGAAAGTCGCGCTGACGGATATCCTCCATGATGTACTCGATAGGCTTCTTGATGGTACCCTTACCGATCGACTGGCGCCCGATTAGGACGTTCATGAAGGTAGCCTCATGGTCTACGTTATCCCAATAGCGGAACTTCACGCCGTGCAGATGAGCACCCAGAGCCGGGAACACCGCATTAGCCACAGCGGCCTTATAGAACCAAGGCACGTTCTTGGTCAGCAGCCTGATTAGAGGGGGCAACTTATTCGGCATCGGAGGCGGAGCGGTCATCGTACCGCCGCACGCCTTCACGCCCGATATTGTTTTCAGTGCCTGCAGTACCTGTTTCAGTCTGTAGGGCATGCTCTTTCGGGGTTCCTTCAGAGCACTTTCGAGCGTCCTGTGATATTCTGCCAGCTCCTCCTGAGAACACCTCCACTCGCCCTTTTCGTCCTTCTTGGCCCAATAGTTAGGGATCACCGTTACCAGCTTCTCCATAGAGTAGCCGCAGATACTCCTCAGAGTCACTGCCAATTCGAAGGTCAGCACATTGCGGTCACCGTCTTCAGGCTCTTTCCCGTCGTTATACAGATCCCAGTATTTCTCGACGATATCTCTAAACAGCAGATCCTTGTACTTGGCCTCAGGGTCGTAGTCAGCATAGGAAGTCCGTGATTTTTGACTGCAACACTGCGACGATGCAACAGAACTACCTCCACACTCCTCACTCCTCAATCCTCGAGAATCTTCCTTCCAAGGTCGATAGTGCTTGTTAGCCTTCTTGGCACCTGGTGGCACCTCCTCCAGTCCCTGAGCCTCGCGCTCTTTCAGCCGCTGATACTCCTGCACGCACTCCTCAGCGGTCATCGGCTCGTCGAAGAGCGCATCATCCAGATAAGGCAGATCCTCCTCAGAGCCGCTTGTAGAGAACACCACTCTGTTAAGGTTTTTGGCATTAGTATCCATCTCGATACGCAGTTCATTGGCCACCTTCACCTGACTCTCCAGAATGGTCGTTCCAGGCTCTCTTCGGCACACCAGATGCCAACCTCCGCCCGGACTCTTCTCGAGCATCATCAGCCCGATAGCATCCTTCTTCGAGAGCACCAGCTCCTTGATGGCAGCCGACTGCTCAGGATCATAGCAATCCACATCGTGGAAGAAGTAGCTGCCGATACTCTCACAGCCTGCGAGCTTGCCCTCAGTACGCCCTAAGTTATAGGCCAGCTGCAGCAGCTTCCCCTTTGCCTTAGGGTCGCCTCCACGCGCCTTCGCCAAGTGCTCCAGATTCTCATTCGAGTTTCTCAGCGCCATCAGTTCCTCGCGGTTCTTCACCGGGGCAATATACTTCACCCCTTGATAATAGATTCTGTAGATCATCGGCTAAATCCTTTCTCTGTCAGATGTTTAATCACTTGCGACATACCTTTCCTCAGGATCTTGGGCAGATCGGCTCGCATCTCTGCAGGTACCACGAAAGTCACGCGGTCGTTGCCATCGTCGCCGAACGAGAGGCTCACGTAGTCGCCCTTCAGTTCGGGCTTCTTCCTGTTGCGCACCTTTCGCAGGAAGTCGAACGAGCCGTTGCTGAGCAACTGCCCCCTACCCCAGCCGCTAAACGGCTGCACCAGTCCCACACGCGGATTGTCAGGCATCACCTGAACATAATCCATTCCTTCATCACTCTTGCTGACAGCCACCTGGGCGCTCAGCG
>JAEEGJ010005136.1_pt1 | contig 42105 bp, 35 predicted proteins | sample 8958761 | NCBI WGS metagenome assembly JAEEGJ01 (sample SAMN16246546, study PRJNA631951) | gut metagenome | biome: gut microbiome; feature: rumen; material: RS-attached | host: Bos | place: Iran: Karaj | collected 2018-10 | reverse complement strand
TTTGGCTCCAGTGATATATTTGGCGAGATTATTTGATTATCAGCATATTACGCCAGATATATAGAGCCAGGTATCGGGGATTTGAAGCCCTCACTTGACGCAAAAAAAGAGTCCCACAATGATACTTGTAGAACTCCTTTTGCGGAAGGTGAGGGATTCAAACCCCCGATACCCGAAAGGGGTATACCGGATTTCGAGTCCAGCGCGATCGATCACTCTGCCAACCTTCCTTTCCTCTTTCTTTTGCGGATGCAAAGGTAAAGAGAAAAAATGAATTGACCAAATTTTTCCCCCGAAAAAGAATCAATTTTATTCGAAAGACAATTTCGAAAGTCTGTTTTTCAGCTGCTCGGCCTCGGATTTGCGGATGCTGAGACGGATTTCGCAGGTGTTGTCGTAGGTCTGCGAGATGATACGGGGCTGCATCTCCTTGACGATGCGCATGACATCGTTCATCAGGGGGTAGGCGAACGAGTAGGTGATGATCTCCTCTACCTGGCGCGTCTCGATCTCGGAGTGGGCGATGGCGTCGGCAGCGGCTTCGCGATAGGCGACGATGAGTCCGCTGGTGCCGAGGTTCACGCCACCGTAGTAGCGCACCACGACGATGAGGATGTCGGTGAGCTCGTTGCTGTTGATCTGTCCGAGGATGGGTTTGCCAGCGGTGCTGGATGGCTCGCCATCGTCGTTGGCACGGAACTCGAGGCGCTCGGGTCCGAGCATATAGGCGTAGCAGACGTGGCGGGCGTCGTAGTATTTCTTGCGGTAGTCGGCCAGGAGGTCTTTGATCTCGTCGACGGTAGACACATGATGAGCGAAGGCGAGGAACTTACTCCGCTTGTCGGTGTAGTAGCCCTCGCCTCCGGTCTTCAGTGTCTTGTATTCGTCGGTCATAACGATGAGGTTTCCCCCGCGCCGCGGGGGGAAAGCCTTAATTATTATATTCCTGCCAGCTCTTGATCTTCACATCGTCGAGGGTCATGGCGGTGAAGGCCTCGATGAAGGCCTTGGCCAGACGGACGTTGGTCATCAGAGGAATGTTGTGGTCGATAGCGCCACGACGGATCTTGTAACCGTTGGTGAGCTCACGAGAGGTGTGGTTCTTAGGCACGTTGATCACGAGACCTACCTTGTGCTGGGAGATGAGATCCATGACGTTCTCGCCCTCCTCATCAGGCCAGGCGACGCTGATGGCCTTCACACCGTTGTCGTTGAAGAACTTGGCGGTTCCGGCGGTAGCGTAGATGGTGTAGCCCTTCTTGGCCAGCTGTTGAGCGGGCTCGAGCAGCGAGACCTTACCCTTGGCACCACCAGAACTGATGAGCACGGCATCCTTAGGAATGGAGTAGCCGGTAGCGATCAGCGCGTTGAGCATGGCCTCGTTGAGGTCGTCGCCCAGACAGCCTACCTCACCCGTAGAACTCATATCGACACCGAGTACGGGGTCGGCGTTCTGCAGACGGGCAAACGAGAACTGTGAGGCCTTCACACCGATGCGGTCGATGTCGAACTCACTCTTCTCGGGCTTCTGATAAGGTGCGTCGAGCATGATCTTCGTAGCGGTCTCGATGAAGTTGCGCTTCAGAATCTTGGATACGAAGGGGAACGAACGAGAGGCGCGGAGGTTACACTCGATGACCTTCACCTCGCGGTTCTTGGCGAGGAACTGGATATTGAACGGACCGCTGATGTTCAGCTCGGCAGCGATCTTGTGCGCGATCTTCTTGATCTGACGGATGGTAGAGAAGTAGATGTGCTGGGCGGGGAACACCATCGTGGCGTCGCCAGAGTGCACACCGGCATACTCTACGTGCTCGGAGATGGCGTACTCGATGACCTCACCCTTATCGGCAACGGCATCGAACTCGATCTCCTTGGTCTCGGTCATGAACTTGGATACCACCACGGGGAACTCCTTAGACACCTCGGTGGCCATGTTGAGGAAGCGGTGCAGCTCCTCTTCGTCGTAGCACACGTTCATGGCAGCACCCGAGAGCACGTACGAAGGACGCACGAGGACGGGATAGCCCACCTTGGCTACGAACTCCTTGACATCGTCGAACGAGGTGAGGGCCTGCCATGAGGGCTGGTCGATGCCCAGCTTGTCGAGCATGGCAGAGAACTTGTCGCGGTTCTCGGCGCGGTCGATATCCACAGGAGATGTACCCAGTACGGGCACGCCCTGACGGTAGAGCTTCATGGCGAGGTTGTTAGGAATCTGACCACCCACAGAGACGATGACACCACGCGGCTGCTCCAGGTCGATGACGTCGAGCACACGCTCCAGTGAGAGCTCGTCGAAGTAGAGACGGTCGCACATATCGTAGTCGGTAGACACGGTCTCGGGGTTGTAGTTGATCATGATAGACTTGTAACCCAGCTTGCGGGCGGTGTTGATGGCATTGACCGAACACCAGTCGAACTCTACGGATGAACCGATGCGGTAAGCACCTGATCCTAAGACGACTACTGACTTCTCGTTATTGTAATAGTTGATGTCGTGTGCAGGCTTGTACTGCTCGCCCTGAGGATTGCCGAAGGCGGGCGTATGGGTGTAGGTGAAATAGAGGTAGTTGGTGAGCTCGGGATGCTCGGAAGCCACCGTGGGGATGCGCTTCACGCTCGGCATGATGCCCTTCTCCTTACGGTACTTACGAACGGCGAGGTTCTCCTTCTCCATATTTCCACCCTCGGGTTTCAGCACGAAGCGGGCGATCTGGAAGTCGCTGAATCCGCAGCGCTTCACCTCGAGCAGCAACTCGTCGGGCAGCTCCTCGAGCTTGTTGTACTTCTGCAGCTCGTGCTTCAGGTCGACGATGTGCTTCAGGCGCTCCAGGAACCAGACGTCAATCTTCGTCAACTGTTCGATGCGCTCAACGGTATAGCCCTCTTCGAGAGCCTGGGCGATGGCGAAGATACGCAGGTCGGTAGGATTAGCCAGCTCCTCGTCAAGGTTCTCGAACTTCGTGTGGTCGTTGCCCACGAAGCCGTGCATGCCCTGACCGATCATACGCAGACCCTTCTGCATCATCTCTTCGAACGAACGTCCGATAGACATGATCTCACCGACGGACTTCATGGAAGAACCGATCTGACGGCTCACACCAGCAAACTTGGTGAGGTCCCAGCGGGGGATCTTACAGATCATATAGTCGAGGCTCGGAGCCACATATGCTGATGAAGTGGTGCCCATCTCACCGATCTGGTCGAGGGTGTAGCCAAGGGCGATCTTGGCAGCGACGAAGGCGAGGGGATAACCGGTGGCCTTCGAGGCGAGGGCAGAAGAACGCGAGAGACGGGCGTTGATCTCGATGATACGATAATCGTTGGTCTCTGCGTTGAAAGCGAACTGAATATTGCACTCGCCGACGATGCCGAGGTGCTTGACGCACTTGATGGTGAGTTCCTGCAGCATCTTCACCTGGTCCTCGCGGAGTGAACAGGTAGGTGCTACGACGATGGACTCACCGGTATGGATGCCGAGGGGATCGAAGTTCTCCATAGAGGCCACCGTGAAGCAACGGTCGTTAGCATCGCGGATGCACTCGAACTCAATCTCCTTCCAGCCCTTGAGGCTTTCCTCGACGAGGATCTGGGGTGCGAATGTGAAGGCCGACTCTGCCAGTTCGATGAAACGCTTCTCGTCAGGGCAGATGCCTGAGCCGAGACCACCGAGGGCGTAGGCAGAACGGATCATGATGGGGAAGCCGATCTCGTGGGCTGCCTTCAGGGCATCCTCCATCGACTCGACGGCGTGGGATACAGGCACCTTCAAGTCGACCTCGGCCAGCTTTTTAACAAAAAGATCGCGGTCCTCAGTATTCATGATGGCCTCGACACTTGTTCCTAAGACTTCAACTCCGTATTCTTTCAGGGTACCATTTTGGTAAAGTTCTGTTCCGCAGTTCAGCGCGGTCTGTCCTCCGAATGCCAAGAGGATACCATCGGGGCGTTCCTTCTTGATGATTTCGGTGACGAAATGTGTATTCACGGGTTGGAAATACACTTTGTCTGCAATACCTTCACTTGTTTGGATGGTAGCGATGTTAGGGTTAACGAGTACACTCTTGATGCCTTCTTCGCGAAGTGCCTTTAATGCTTGTGAACCTGAGTAGTCAAACTCTCCTGCTTGTCCGATTTTCAAGGCACCCGATCCGAGTACCAACACCTTTTTCAGTTCTTTTTTCATTTTTGGGTTGATTTTGATATCCTTGTTCTTAAATCGCGTGCAAAGTTAGCAAGAAAAAATGATTTAGCCATCATTTCTTCAAGGAAAATTTAATGATTTAAAGAAATTTGAATATTTACTGAATAAATACAGAATCCTATTCGTTATCGGTGGCTCTGAGGATGATACTTGTGGCGCCGATGGTGAAGAGTGTGCCGTCGTCGATGATGCGTCGTTCCTTGGGTGAGAGCTCCACATTGTCGACGAAGGTGCCGGTGTTGCTGTTGTTGTCTTTGAGAGTGTAACGCAGCTGACCTTTCTTGTCTCTCGATACGGTGATGGTGCAGTGGTTCAGGTCGACGCTGGGGTCGACGGTCTCAAAGGTGCAGTTGGCGGGATTGCCCTTCTGGTAGCGGCCAATCACATTGTCGCCCATCCGGAGGGGAATCACTTGTTTATAATGGAATACATTTTCTATAATCACCACCGATCCGCAGCCTTCCTCGTTGGCGTTTTCGTCGGGATTCTCGTCTTTCTGGCGGTCTTTCAGTTTGCTGACGCCCATGCGGATGCCGAACTCCTTACCACAATCGGGGCATTTGAAGACCAGCGACTGGCCGGCTTCATACTGGGTCTCGTCGAAAGTGATGTATTGGTCGCACTTCGGGCAACGCACACGCTTCATAGGCTCAGACCTTGTCTTTTAGTTTGAGCACCCAGGCCTCTTCGAAGCCCTTGTTGTCGCGGATGCGGTTCAGGCGGTTATAGGCAGCGTTCTGCGTTTCGAAATGTCCGCAGACCACACGTGTCACATTGTTGCGTACGAAGATCTCTGCCTCAGAGAAACCGCGCTTGTGGAGTTCCTCGACGAAGGCATTGGCATTCTTCATCGATACGTGGCTGGCCAGCACGATGCAGTAGTCAGTCTTCTTCACCTCGGGCTGTGCCTCTGGGGCTTCCTGCTTCACCTCAGGCTCTTTGGCTGCCTCAGCTACCTCTGCCTTCTTGGCAACGGTGGTGTCGGGGATGAGCTGGATGGCGGTATCGGGCTTTACAGCGGGTTTGCTGGGTTTCTGCACGAGCAGGGGATTGTTGAGACCACCCATGTTCATCTGTGTGGAATCGCTGTTGCTCACGGGTGTGGTCATCAGGAAGAAGGCCAGCACGGCAGCGGCAACGGCTACGGTATTGCGTATCCACGACATCTTGATGACCAGGGCGCGCTCCTCGTCGTCGTCATTGTCTGGTGTCAGACCTACGAGCACAGGCGTTTCCTTCTCTTCGGTCTCCGTCTGTGTCTCTGCTACGGTCGCAACCTCTTCGAGGGGGCTGATCTCAAAACTGCTGAGTCCGTAGAGCTCAGGTGTGAGGATACCGGCCTCGCAGGGGGTGAAGATATACTTGCCTTCCTCGTTGAGGGCGAGCTCACCGATATCGTTGAGCTCATAATAGCCCGCAGCGCTGATGTGCTGCTTCAGTTCTTCCACCTCGCTCTCTATCCTGCGCAGGGCCTCGGGGTAGCTGATGTCGTAGGCTTCGATGTACGACTGCACGAGCAGCGAGTCGTTCATCGTCAGCTGTGGATTAAAGCCCAGGGTGCGCAAGGGTGGGAGGTACATCTGATCGTTATCATCGTAACGAGCCCCTACGTGATGGGTCATAAACCCGCCTAAACCAGGCACAATGACGCAGTCATTGCTCAGCAGAAGTATCTCAATATGTCTGTCTAATTCAATCATGTGTGCAAAATTAATGTTTTTTTCTGAGAAAAACAAATAAAAAGTACCTTAAAATTTCGCAAAAATGAATTTTTTGATGTAACTTTGCATCCAAATTAGAAAATATGGAGTATATCGAGACTGAAATAGCGGGAGTTTTTATCATTGAACCGCGTGTGTTTAGTGATGCCCGGGGCTATTTCATGGAAGCTTGGAAAGAGGAGGAGTTCAATCAGCACATTGGTCGGGTGAAATTCATCCAGGACAATGAGTCGAAGTCATCGTATGGTGTCCTTCGTGGTCTGCACTATCAGAAAGGTGAATGGTCGCAGGCCAAACTGGTGCGGGTGATCAAGGGACGTGTGCTCGATGTGGCGGTGGATATCCGCAAGTCGAGTCCTACGTTCGGTAAGCACGTGATGGTGGAGCTCAGCGAAGACAACAAGCGTCAGTTCTTTATCCCCCGAGGATTCGCTCACGGATTCCTGGTATTGAGCGAGGAAGCCATCTTCACCTATAAGGTGGACAACCCCTATATGCCTGCTGAGGAAGCCGGTATCCGTTGGAATGATCCTGAGCTCGCCATCGAGTGGCCCATCGACCCCTCAGTGGTGCAGACGAGCGAGAAAGATTTAAAGCAACCCTTGTTGAAAGAAGCGCAAGTATTTGAGTAACAATTTATTATCAATATGAATATTGCAATTGTAGGAACGGGTTATGTAGGTCTTGTGTCAGGCACATGCTTTGCTGATACAGGTGCCAATGTGACTTGTGTAGATGTTGACGCTGAGAAGATTAAGCGTCTGCAGGAGGGTATCATCCCCATCTATGAACCAGGTCTCGACGAGCTGGTAAAGAAGAATGTGGCCGCAGGGCGTTTGAAGTTTACCACCGATCTGGCATCGGTACTGAACGATGTGGAGATTGTGTTCTCCGCAGTAGGTACGCCCCCCGACGAAGACGGTAGTGCGGATCTGAAATATGTGCTCCAGGTGGCGAAGACCATCGGAGAGAATCTGAATAAGTATGTGGTGGTGGTCACCAAGTCGACGGTGCCTGTGGGTACTGCCAAGAAGGTGCGTAAGGCCATCGAAGACGAACTGAAGAAGCGCGGTGTGGATATCGAGTTTGATGTGGCGTCGAATCCGGAGTTCCTCAAAGAGGGTAACGCCATCAAGGACTTCATGTCGCCCGACCGTGTGGTGGTAGGTGTGGAGAGCGAGCATGCCAAGAAGGTGCTCACCAAACTCTACAAGCCTTTCCTCATCAACAATTTCCGCGTGATTTTCATGGATATCCCCTCGGCTGAGATGACGAAATATGCTGCCAACTCGATGCTGGCCACGCGTATCTCCTTTATGAATGATATCGCCAACCTATGCGAGCGCGTGGGCGCGGATATAAATATGGTTCGCGCGGGAATAGGTTCTGACACCCGTATCGGACGTAAGTTCCTCTATGCAGGCTGCGGTTATGGTGGCTCGTGCTTCCCCAAGGATGTGAAGGCCCTCATCAAGACAGCCGATCAGGCGGGGTATTCGATGGAGGTGCTCAAATCGGTGGAGCGCGTCAACGAGCGTCAGAAGAGTGTGCTCTACGATAAGCTCGTCAAGCACTTTGGTAGCGAGGAAGCACTGAAGGGTAAGACCATTGCCATGTGGGGTCTCTCGTTTAAGCCCGAGACCGACGATATGCGTGAGTCGACGGCGCTGGTGATGATCGACAAGCTGACGAAGGCTGGTTGCACGATCCGCGTCTACGATCCCGTGGCAATGGAGGAGTGCAAGCGCAGGGTGGGTGATGCAGTCATCTACTGTCGCGACATGTATGATGCCGTGCTCGATGCCGATGCGCTGCTGTTGCTCACTGAGTGGAAGGAGTTCCGTCTGCCTGGCTGGGGTGTCATCAAGAAGGCGATGAAACAGCCGTTGGTGATCGACGGACGTAACATCTTCGATACTGAGGAGCTCGACGAGAACGGCTTCGAGTATCATTGTATAGGTAAATGAAACAACTATCGATTATAATTCTATTGGTCCTGGCGCTTTGCAGCTGTGGTAACCGTTCTACCAACGTCCCGTTGACGGAACAGACGGAAGACCGCGATGCAAAGTCCATGCTGCAGGGCTTCTGGGTGGATGCCGAAACGGAAGAACTGGCCGTTCATGTGGATGGCGATACCATCTTCTATACCGACTCCACCAGTATGCCTGCCTATTTCCGTATCGTGGGTGATTCGCTCGTGCTGGGTTCTGGTGCAGCGTACAACATCGAACGTATGACGCAGAACCTCTTCTGGTTCCACAATCAGAACGGCGATCTCGTGAAGTACCGTCGCAGCGACAATCCCGAAGACACCACCTGGGTGCACGATACCCCTCACATCATGACCTACACCCATCAGGTGAAGACCGATTCTGTGGTGAGCTTTGGCGGTGAGCGCTACCATTGGTACATTGCCATCAATCCCACGAAATACAAGGTGGTGAAGCATACTTATAGCGATGATGGTGTCGAGGTGGATAATGTCTATTACGACAATATCATGCACATCAGCGTCTATAAGGGTGCGCAGAAGCTCTATTCCAGCGATTTCCGCAAGTCGCAGTACAGCAAGTATGTGCCTGCTGATTTCTTAGAGCAGGCGGTGCTGGGGAATATGGAGTTCAGCAGTATCGATGCACAGGGTCTGCATTTCAACGCCACCCTTTGCATTCCCGATGGCGCCAGCTGTTACCTTGTAGAGACGTTGATCTCCTACAAGGGCGAACTGACGATGAAGACCATCGAGTATTAGTCGTTGTCGCCTGTCCAGGCGTCCAACAGCATTCTGGCAATCGAGAGTTTTTCAGGGATATTCGGCAGATTATCCTTTCTGAACCATCCTCCTTTGGCGATTTCACTTTGTTGCAGGTGGATCTCGCCTGAGACATAGTCGGCATTAAAACCTACCATCAGTCCACAGGGGTAGGGCCAGGGTTGTGAACCGAAATAGCGGATGTTGGTGATGGTAACGCCCGTCTCTTCGAGGGCTTCACGGGCAACGGCCTCTTCGAGTGTTTCACCTGTCTCTACGAATCCTGCCACCAGTCCGTAGTAATCGCGTTTGAAATTCTTGGCGCGCACCAGCAGCACTTCGTCACCACGATGAATCAGCACGATGACGGCTGTGGCCAGCTGTGGCCAGATCTCCTTGCCACATTCCGTGCATTTCTTCGAGATATCGGTATCCATGCGCATCGGGGCTCCGCACACACCACAATATTTCGTGTTCTGGTCCCAGTACAACAGTTCCTGACACTTGCCTGCTTTCAGATAGAGGGGCTTCGATAGTTTGAAATAGCTCTGTCGCAAAGGACACATCTCGTAACGGGGATTGTCAACGATGGGGGCGTCAATACGGTAGGTCTTCACCCCGATGCCTTCCAGCGGTGTGATGTTCATCACGTTGGTCCAGGGCTTCACCTCTGTGGGGGCTTCCTCCTGCAGAGGAATGGTATAACTGCCGTCGGAGCATTTCTCTAACAGCAGGTCTTCCTTACAAAAAACGAAATAATAGCTTTTCATTCAATCTGAGTAATCCGAGTAATCGGAGTATTCTGAGTAATCCGATATTTATTTACCGAACAATATCTTGTAATCTCGCTCCAATGCGGGCTTTGTCCATTCTTCAGGCACGAACTTCCAGTTATGGTTAGGCTGCGGATTTACCACACCCATCTTCCGGATTTCCTCCGTGAGGTAGTGACGCTGGTCGAGTTCTGTCTGCCAAACCACACGCTTCTCCAGTTCCTCCTTGGGGATACCGGCACCGAGGGTCAGCAGTTCACCACCGCCATTGGCACGATAACTGTTCATCACCACCTTATAGATCTTCTTCTCATCGAAGGGCTCACCGTTTGACATCTTCAGGATCCTGACTTTCTGTCCATCGGGTTTCGTGACGTCTACCTCGTAGTCGATGCCACAGGCGGAGTCGAAGTTGAAAGTGTAGTATTGGAATCCTGTACGCTGCTGATCGCCAGTGGTCTGGTCGTTCAGTCTGAGGATGTGGTCCTCGGGCTTCGTCATCGTGTTGGTCCACATGTCGTAGCTGTATTCCAGATGCTTACGAATCTCTTCGCCTGAGAGTTTGAGCACGAACATCAGGTTCTCAAACCTGTAGAGCTTGAACATATCGCCCTGCGTCACATCGCCAGCCTGAATCACGCTGTTGAAGGCTAAGGGGGCGTTGAACGAGATGTCTGCACCCGAAATCTTTATCTGCAGGTTGTGGATCAAGTCGGTAAAGGCGGAGTTGCCGAAGAATCCCTCACGCGAGTAGACGGGGTTCTCGAAACGACCAATCTTACGACCTACATACTCCTTCACGGCGTCGATCTTCGGTTGGAAATGACTGAGCATTTGTTCGTCGATGGCTTCGTTGGTCACGCTGACAATCTCACCCTTGATATCCTTCTTCACCAGATGACCGTTCTTGTAGGTGAGCTCGATCTCGGCATCTGCCACGTTCTTAACATAACAGCTGGGGTCGATGCAAAGCACTTTCTTGCCTTTTTTGTTGGTGATCCAGTCGTTGTGCACCTGATGGTCGTGTCCGAAGAAGATGATGTCGAATCCCGGCACTTCCTTGGCCACAGCCTCGGTGGCGTCCTCCTCATATTCGTCGGTCTTGATACCACCTTTCAGTCCTGAATGGAAGAGTCCGAAGATAAGGTCTGGCTGCTCCACATCCTGGATATATTTCACCCATTTTTTTGCGCAGCTGGTCATCTCCTCAAACTCCATACCTTTCCAGATCGACTTGTTCAGCCAATTGGGAATAGCGGGTGTCAGCATGCCGATGATGCAGATCTTCACACCGTCGATGTAATGAGTGGAGTAGGGCTGCAGTCCTGTATAGATACTTTGGGGATTGGCCTTGCCATTCTTGTCTTCCTCTTTCACGATGTTGGCTCCCAGCAACGGACAGCGCACCTCGCGGATCCATTTGTCGTAGACCTTATGTCCGGGTTCGATGTCGTGATTACCTACGGTTTCGGCATCGTATTTCATATAGTTGATCACCGAAGCTGCCAGGTTCTCATCCTCGGGCATCACGTAGTTCGTCCAGTAGACACAGGGCTGGCCTTGCAGGATATCGCCGTTGTCGATTAGCAACAGGTGATCGCCATATTGCTCACGCTGTTTCTGGATATAGGTGTTCGCACGGGTGAGGGTGCCGTCGATGGGCTTGTTGTTCATAAAGTCCCAGGGGAAGAAATGTCCGTGTACATCGCTGGTCTCAATCACCTTCAGCTTAACTGTTTTTGTGGCAGGCTGTGCTGTGGCTGATAATATCATGGCCAGAAGGGCCGTTGTTAGTGTAGCTAATCTTTTCATCGTCAGAAATAATTTGGTGCAAAGATATACAATTTTCCCGATACCTGCAAATTATCTCATGGAAAAGTTGTACCTTTGCAACATGAACGACGAGATATTGCAACAACTGAATGAAAGTCAGCAGGAGGCGGTCGTCTATTGTGATGGGCCTTCGCTGGTGATTGCGGGTGCTGGTTCTGGAAAGACGAGGGTGCTGACGTATAAGATTGCGTGGCTTTTGGAGCACGGGATGGCCCCTTGGCAGATTCTGGCGCTGACCTTTACCAATAAAGCGGCTCGCGAGATGAAGGAACGCATCGGCAGACTGGTGGGAGAAGAAAGGGCCAGGTATTTGCAGATGGGTACCTTTCACAGTGTGTTTGCAAGAATCCTGCGATCGGAGGCAGAAACGTTAGGCTTTAACTCAAGCTTTACCATTTATGACCAGAGTGACTCACGCTCGTTGGTGAAGACGATCATCAAGGAGATGGGACTCGATGATAAGGTGTATAAGCCTGCCTCGGTGGCTGATCGTATCTCGATGGCGAAGAATCACCTGCTGTTGCCTCAGGCTTACGCACAAAGTGCATGGGCGAGGGATGATGCAAGTCAGAAGCGTCCCCAGGTGAGTACTATATATGTAAGGTACGCGGAGCGCTGTCGACAGGCGAATGCGATGGACTTCGACGATTTGCTCGTTCAGACATGGATATTGTTCCAAAATCATGAGGATATCCGCCAGAAATATGTAGAGAAGTTCCATTTTGTGTTGGTAGATGAGTATCAAGACACCAACTTTGCACAGCAGGCCATCGTCTATCAGTTGACGAAAGAACGTCAGAAGGTGTGTGTGGTGGGCGATGATGCACAAAGTATTTATTCTTTCCGTGGGGCGAACATCGACAATATCCTGAACTTTCAGAGTCAATATACAGATGCCAAGCTCTTTAAGCTGGAGCAGAATTACCGTTCTACGCAGTTGATAGTGCAGGCAGCGAACTCGCTGATCAAGAGGAATGAGCGACAGATTCCGAAGAATGTGTTCTCGAAGAATGAACATGGTGAGAAGCTGCAGTTGAAACCTGCGTTTTCGGATAGGGAGGAGGCGATGATCGTGACGCAGGATATCAAGCGGTTGCGGAGACAGGAACATGCAGATTGGAGCGACTTCGCTATTCTGTATCGCACGAATGCCCAGAGCCGAAGCTTTGAGGAACAGATGCGCAAGGATAATATCCCCTATAGGATCTATGGCGGACTGAGCTTCTATCAGCGCAAGGAGATCAAGGATGTGATTGCCTATTTTCGACTGATTGCCAATCCCAACGACGAGGAGGCCTTTAAGCGCATTGTGAATTATCCCGCACGTGGTATCGGTGATACGACGGTAGGAAAGATCATCCAGACAGCGCAGACGTATGGTGTGAGTTTGTGGCAAGTGATTAAGGAACCTGTGCTCTTCCCGATGGATGTGAGCAAGGGTACGATGACGAAGATACAAGCCTTCCGTGAACTGATAGAAGGCTGGATAGCCCGTGTGGCGACGGAAGATGCTTACACTCTGGGTCACGATATCATCATGAACTCAGGCATCAGCAAAGACATCTATTCAGGACGAAATCCCGAGGATATCTCACGACAGGAGAATCTGGAGGAATTTCTGAGTGGTATGCAGGACTTTGTGGAGAGTCGTAAGGAGGAAGATATGGGCGATGAGGTCTATCTTCCGGATTTCTTGCAAGAGGTGGCACTCTTGACGGATCTCGACAGCGATGAGGGCGACTCTAATGACAAGGTGACGCTGATGACGATACACTCCGCCAAAGGATTGGAGTTCCCGACAGTGTTTGTCGTGGGATTGGAGGAGAATATCTTCCCGAGTCCGATGTGTACCAATTCGATGCGGGAACTGGAAGAGGAACGCAGACTGCTCTATGTGGCGATCACGAGAGCTGAGAAGCATTGCATCCTGACCTGTGCGCAGAACAGGTTCAGATATGGACGGATGGAGTATGACACACCGTCGAGATTTATCAGGGATATTGATCCGGAGTTGCTGGAGGTGCAATCAGAAGCGGGTGGGGGAAAGACCAGTTTCGGAGGTGGTTCCTTCGGAGGAAGTCGCAGTCCAGAGTGGATGCAGAATCCAAGACCTGTGGCCACGCAGTTTAAGGCCGATCCCAAGCCCAGGGCCGTAGCACCCAGACAACCTGAGAAACCTGTGGATCCCTTCGGGCCGAATTTCAAACGGGTCTATAATGCTGTTGCACCGCGTCCGATGGCATCAGATCCTAACCCCAGCGATCTGCATGAGGGCTGCACGATAGAGCACCAGCGCTTTGGTGTGGGAACGGTGACGAAGATTGAGGGTACGGGTGAGAATACCAAGGCCACTGTAACCTTCCGCAATGCAGGTACGAAACAGCTGCTGCTGAAATTCGCAAAATTCAAGATTATAGGATAAAATTAGAGCGACTCGTCTTCGGGTCGCTCTATTTGTCTCTTGCCAGTCTTGGGCAGATGTTTCTTTTTGCGGAGCCATGCAGCCTTGCGAGCCTCATAGTCCTCGTGATGCTTCTCTAAGAATCCGTCAGCCATCAGTTGTTGAAATTTGCGTAGATCACTTTCAGCTTGATGGGATCGGCTTTGGTACCGCGCTTCATGCGGGTAGTGGTGAGGCCCATCTCATGAATCAGACCTATTGTTGAACTGGTAGAGCTGGACGTTGAAATGCTGAGTTCGCTGACGGGCAGCAGCAGCGCCTTGTTCCAGTTCGGATGCTTCTCCACCCAGTTCGGATCATTCTTCAGACCATCGCGACGATCGTTGTACATCTTGACGATGAGGTTGTTGATGTCGCTACTGCCAGAGAAACTATAAGCATTCTTCGAGAGGGTAGTGTAGAAGGCATACTTGTTATTGTAGTTCTGATTCTTCTCGAAGAACGAGTTCAGACTGTCTTTCTGTATCAGCAACACCTTCTTGGGTGCAGCAAACGTGTATTTCGAGAGCGTCTCGAGATTGTTGAGACGGTTGAAATCGACGGATACGGAAAGCAGCGAGTCATTTACATGGGCTGACTTGATCTCATCGACGGGTAAAGTCACTTCGGTAAAAATGCCTGAAGGTGTTTTCAGATAGGTGCACTCCTGATCGGACGCTATCAGCTGTTCCAACGCTTTACGGTCGTTCTTAACCGTGATGGTCTGCAGCACCTCGCAGGTTGATGAAGCAGACAGGTAAAAGAGATAATCGACATCTACAGTTTCATCATCGTCATCTTCCGATTCAACTGATTCCGTACCACTGAAATACACGCGTATCTCTGCATCATCGAAAAACGACATCATACCCGTGCCATCAGTGGTCTCGATATAGAATCCCGGACATATCTGATGGATAAAGGCATAGGAGTTTTTGTAATACTCCGGATGATCGTAGAAGTTGCGCAGAATATAGGTGCCATAGTTCTTATAGGTGACACCGTTCTTGTCGGTATAGGGCTTGTTGAGACGGATGGCAACACGCGGCTGGAATGACGTGAGGGATTTGACGCTGTCCTTGAGTGTCATATCGTCGAAGGTATAGACATGCGTGTTAGTCAGACCGTCCTTACGGATATAACCTTCTTTCACGGGGTCGAAATTCGAATAGTGCATACCATCGGCTACGGGATGGTCGAGCTCTGAGATCTTCAGTTTCATGGCCGTTGTGCTGTCGCCAAACGATTTGCTCTGGTAGAAATAGAGATAGATGACGCAGGAGTCGGCTACGATCTCACCATTTTCAAGACTGGTAATCTCCGATTTATCAGGCATCATGGTCTCTTCCATCATGTTGAACTGCAGCATGAAACTGCTGGCAACGGTGGTGTGTGTCTCAGGGTCAGTAACACGACCCAGATAGAGTTCATTATTATAGGTATAGACGGAGTCGGCGATATAGGACTCGGTCAGCACGTTGAATTCTTGTGTGGTGACAGTGATATTGTCGTTGGTGCTGGTAAGCGACATTCCGATTTTGTCTGTGCCTTCATCGCAAGAACAAATTGCCATTGCAAGACCAGCAATCGCCAAGAGATATTTGTGTTTCATGTCTTTTTCTACTACTGTTTATTCATCTTCACCATCGGAGATCGTATCGGGGCAGATCATGTTGTAGAAATCACCGATAGGATCAGCGTAGTTATCGTTTGAATATTTTAATACGGGGATGTTCTTTTCTTCAGCATAGCTAAGCAGCGCTTTGTTGACACCCTTGACGCCCTCTACGATACCGTCGCTGTAGTCGATGGTGAGTTTTCCCAGCTCGTCGAAATCAAACTGGTCCTTATAAGGCGTCAGGAGTTCTGCGGTGGCATCACGGAATTCAAGACAACGCTTGAAGTTGGGATCTAGTCCGCTCTTCATGCTCTTCGTGAACAGTGAACTGACCACCTTTGTGTTGGCGAATGAAGGCTCATCGTGATAGGCCGTCTTGATATAGAACGGCACCACAGCGCTCATCCAACCCTGACAATGGATAATGTCAGGTACCCAGCGCAGTTTCTTCACAGTCTCCAGCACGCCTCTTGCAAAAAAGATGGCGCGCTCTCCATTATCAGCATAGTCGGCTCCGTTCTCATCTTTGTCCATCTGACGCCTGCTGAAATAGTCGTCGTTGTCGATGAAATAGACCTGCACTTTGCATGATTGTATGGTAGCAACCTTGATGATGAGCGGATGATCGGTCTCGTCGATGATCAGGTTCATGCCCGAAAGACGTATCACTTCATGTAACTGTCCTCGGCGCTCGTTGATGATTCCCCATTTGGGCATGAAGGTACGGATTTCAAAACCTTTCTCTTGAATAGAACCCGGAAGGTCTCTACCTACAAGCGACAATTCGCTATCTGGTACATAAGGAGCGATCTCCTGATTGATGAAAAGTATCTTTTTTGCCATTCTGTGATGAATTATGCCGCAAAGGTACTAAAAAAAACGCGGAAAACCGCCATTTAAGGCTTGTTTTTTGCAAAAAGTGACAAATTTTACCTCGTTTTTTTGATTTTTTTGTAAAAAAAACCAATAAAACTTGCAAGTTTAAATTATTCTTCGTATATTTGCAAAAATATTTAGTTTTAACCATTAGAACATATGGCTAAGTATAACATTACAGAAAAGAGAGAAAAGGAGGCTGCTTACCGTAGTTTGGTGAGTCCTAGATTGATGGACGAGATGCAGGAGAAGATCATGAACATCATTGTCATGCAGAAAAAATACCGTGACAAAGATTATTCTGCCAAGCGATTGGCGGAGGATCTCGGCACGAATACCCGTTATATCTCGGCCGTTGTGAACGTACGTTTCCACATGAATTACACTTCATTTGTAAACAAGTACCGTATCGATGAGGCGATGACTATCCTAGTGGACAGACGCTATCAGGATCTCCGTATGGAAGAGGTGAGCGATATGGTGGGCTTTGCTAACCGTCAGTCGTTCTATGCCTCATTCTTCAAAATTATGGGTATGACGCCTCGTGATTATCGTATCACTCACCTGGCTCAGCATCCGTCAATGAAGCCACAGCCTGTAAAGCCCGCTAAGGCAACAAAGACGAAGGCAAAAGCAACAAAGGCTAAAGCTGCTAAGGCAACGAAGGCAAAGGCAGCGAAGCCAACAAAGAAGGGCACAAAAGCCTCCAAGAAATAAAAAGGAGGGGTTTTTGTGGAATTTGTATATCAAGACGAGCGCTTTGCTGATTTGCAGCTTCTGCGTTATCGTCTGAATGGATTTGACGAATTGTCGCTTCGACAGAAAAAGTTGATTTACTATTTGTCGAAAGCGACGATTTTCGGTAGAGATATTACTTTCGATCAGTATGGCAAATATAACCTCCGCATCCGCAAGATGCTGGAGGTCGTTTATTGTGATGCCACCATTCCACACGATACAAAGGATTTCCGGGCATTGGAAATCTATCTGAAGCGTATCTGGTTTTCGAATGGCATCTATCATCACTATGGCTGTGAGAAGTTCTGTCCAGACTTCTCTGAGGACTATCTTCGTGATGTGCTTGGAAAGGTGGATGCCAGCAAGTTGCCTCTGAAGGATGGCGAGAGTGTGGAAGAGATGTGTCTGGAGCTGTTTCCAGTGATGTTTGACGAGACAATCTTGCCCAAGCGCGTGAATAAGGCTGATGGCAAGGATCTGGTGCGTACGTCAGCCTGTCATTTCTACAAAGATGTATCGCAGCAGGAGGCGGAAGATTTCTATGCCCGGATGAAGCAGCAGGATGCTGGGAATGAGGCTCCCATCTCCTATGGTCTGAACTCAACGCTGGTAAAGGAAAATGGTGTGCTTCGGGAATGTGTTTGGAAAGCTGATGGCCTCTATGGTAATGCTATCCGACATATCATCTATTGGCTCCAGAAGGCCCTTGGTGTGGCAGAAAATGAAGCACAGAAATCCTATATCTCGCTGTTGATAAAGTATTATGAATCAGGTGATTTAGATGTTTTCAATAAATATTGCATTGAATGGGTGGGAGAACACGATTCTGCAGTTGATTTCATCAATGGGTTCATCGAGGTCTATGGCGATCCCCTTGGTCTGAAAGGCTCGTGGGAAGGTCTTGTGGAATATATTGACAAAGAGGCCACACATCGTACGCAGACCATCTCCAAGAACGCCCAGTGGTTTGAAGATCATTCGCCTGTAGACAACAGGTTTAAGAAAGCGGTGGTGCAGGGTGTCTCTGCTAATGTGATCTGTGCTGCAATGCTGGGTGGTGAGGAGTATCCCTCAACGGCAATCGGTATCAATCTGCCCAATGCCGACTGGATACGTGCGCGCTATGGTTCGAAGAGCATCACCATCAGCAATATCACCGATGCCTATAACAAGGCTGCGAAGGGGAGTGGTTTTAAGGAGGAATTTGTGATTGATGAGGCTACACTGCAGCTGATAGAGAAATATGGCGACATTTGTGATGATCTGCATACCGACCTCCATGAATGCTTGGGACACGGAAGCGGACAGTTGTTGCCAGGTGTGGATCCTGATAGTCTGAAGGCCTATGGCAATACGATAGAGGAAGCCCGTGCCGACCTCTTCGGTCTTTATTATATGGCAGATGAGAAACTGGTGGAATTGGGTCTGACGCCTGATATGGAGGCCTATCAGTCGCAGTATTATACTTATATGATGAATGGTCTGATGACGCAGCTGATACGTATCACGCCTGGTCATCAGATAGAAGAGGCCCACATGCGAAACCGCGCGTTGATAGCCCACTGGTGTTATGAGAACGGTGACGCCATCAAGATGGTGAAACGCAATGGCAAGACGTATGTCGAGATCACGGATTATGTACAATTACGCGCGTTGATAGCCCGTTTGTTGGCGGAGGTGCAGCGCATCAAGAGTGAGGGCGATTTTGAGGTAGCCCGTCAGTTGGTGGAGACCTATGCGGTGAAAGTGGATGCCATCCTTCATCAGGAGGTGTTGGAGCGCTATCGTAAACTGAACCTCGCACCTTATAAAGGCTTTATCAATCCGATGCTGCTGCCCGTGCTGGATGAAAAAGGTGATATTTGTGATATTCAGATAAACTATAGTGAGAGCTATGCACATCAGATGTTGCGGTATAGCTCGGAATATGGCACTTTGATATAGTGAATAGTGATGAATAGTGAGATTCAGGGGTTGGTGAAGGAAATCAAACAATCCTTCCGTCAGATGATGGACGGTGCGGTGGCGAAGTCGATGCGCGATAAAGGTGTGTCGTATAAGCTGAACTGGGGCGCCACGCTACCACGTCTCCGTGAGAAAGCCGATGCCTATGGCAAGAACTACGACCTCGCCATTGCCTTATGGAAAGAGGATGTGCGCGAGTGTAAGATCCTTGCAACAATGATCATGCCTGCCGATCAGGTGCTGCCTGAGGTGATCGACATCTGGATGGAGCAAATTACCTCGCAGGAGATCGCAGAACAGGCGGTGTTCAATCTCTTCCAGTATCTGCCCTATGCCCCTGAGAAGGCCTATACCTGGATGGCTTCTGATCAAGCACTTTATCAATATTGTGGTTTTCATATTTTGGCCCGTCTGTTTATGAACAAACGGGAACCTAATGAGCGGGGCATCAATGAATTTCTGGATCAGGCGCTAGCCGCTCTTCAGGGCGACAATATGGGTGTCAGAAAAGCGGCAATGGCAGCTGTCAGATGGTTTTCTGAACTCGGATTGGTCTATGAACGATTGGCGAAAAGCGCATTAAAACATGCTAATTTAGATTTTTTATAGATAATATCTCTTTTATCTCCACGAAAGTTTGTACCTTTGTGCGGTTTTTGGAATAACCACCGCAGATATGGTAAAAATTGACGTCTGGCAAGCTGTTTTGCGTATCCTTGACAATTATCTTGAGGTGAATAATCACCGCAAGACACCTGAGCGCTATACCATTCTGAAAGCCATCTATAAGACGGAAGGACATTTCACCCTCGACGAGTTGGGTGAACGATTGGTGAAAGATTACAACTTCCCCGTGAGCAGAGCTACGCTCTATAATACGATGAACTTGTTTCTCCAGCTTCGATTGGTTGTCAGACACCGTTTCCAGAATTCTACGGTCTATGAGGCCAGTTATGACAATATGAGTCACAGCCATCAGATTTGTACAGTTTGTGGTAAGGTGACGGAATTAAAGACGCCCCTGATCACAGAAGCCATCAACGATACTCATCTGAAGCGTTTCCGTAAAGAGGGCTATACGCTCTATATTTATGGTGTGTGCAGCACGTGTCAGGCTAGGTTGACGAAGCTGAGAAAAAAAATGGAGAAAGAGAAAGAAAAGGAGAAAAAGAATAAAACAACAGATAAAAAATGAACAAAGGAAAAGTTGATGTCCTGCTTGGTTTACAGTGGGGCGATGAAGGAAAAGGTAAGGTGGTCGACGTGCTGACCCCGAAGTATGATGTGGTAGCTCGTTTCCAGGGTGGTCCTAACGCTGGTCATACTCTCGAGTTCGAGGGTCAGAAGTATGTCTTGCGCTCTATCCCTTCGGGTATCTTCCAGGGGGGTAAGGTGAATATCATCGGTAATGGTGTAGTGCTGGCACCCGATCTGTTTATGGACGAGGCAAAGGCGCTTGAAGCCAGCGGTCACGATCTGCATGCCCGTCTGCATATCTCGAAAAAGGCACACCTCATCATGCCTACTCACCGCGTACTCGATGCAGCCTACGAAGCCCAGAAGGGTAAGGACAAGGTTGGCACCACGGGTAAGGGCATCGGTCCTACCTATACTGATAAGATCAGTCGTAATGGTCTGCGTGTGGGTGATATTCTCGAGAACTTTGAGGAGAAATACGCCAAGGCTAAGGCGCGTCATGAGGCTATCTTGAAGTCGCTGAATTTCGACTACGACATTACTGAGGTCGAGAAGAAATGGCTGGAGGGTGTGGAGTATCTGCGCCAGTTCCCCATCGTAGATTCAGAGCATGAGATCAACAATATCCTGAAGAGTGGCAAGAGTGTGCTCTGCGAGGGTGCGCAGGGTACGATGCTCGATGTCGACTTCGGAAGCTATCCCTTCGTCACCTCATCAAACACCATTTGTGCAGGTGCTTGTACAGGTCTGGGTATCGGTCCCAACAAGATCGGCGAGGTGTATGGTATCATGAAGGCTTATTGTACCCGTGTCGGTGCAGGTCCTTTCCCCACAGAACTCTTTGACGAGACGGGTAAGAAAATCCGCGACCTGGGTCATGAGTATGGTGCTGTCACAGGTCGTGAGCGTCGTTGCGGATGGATCGACCTTGTGGCCCTGCGCTATTCGATCATGGTGAATGGTGTCACCCAACTCATCATGATGAAGAGCGATGTGCTCGATGGCTTCGACACCATCAAGGCGTGTGTCGCTTATAAGCAGAACGGTCAGGAGATTGACTATTTCCCCTATAACATCGAAGAGGGCATCGAACCTGTTTACAAAGAGTTGCCTGGTTGGAAGACCGATATGACGAAGTTTACCTCTGAGGACCAGTTCCCCAAGGAGTTCAAAGACTATATCGCCTTCCTTGAAGCTCAGCTCGAAACCCCAATTAAGATTATCTCTATTGGTCCAGATCGCGACCAGACAATTGTGAGAAAGTAATGGCACAGAAACCAAGTATACCTAAGGGAACGCGCGACTTCTCTCCGATGGAGATGGCTAAGCGCAATTATATCTTTGACACCATCAAACAAGTCTACCAGCTCTATGGCTTCCAACAGATTGAGACGCCAGCGATGGAGACACTGGGAACGCTGATGGGGAAATATGGCGAAGAGGGCGACAAACTGCTTTTCAAGGTACTGAACAGCGGTGACTATCTCGCCAAGATCGACGATGAGGAACTCAAAGAGCGCAACAGCCTCCATTTGGCTGCGAAACTCTGTGAGAAAGGTCTCCGCTACGACCTCACCGTGCCCTTCGCCCGTTATGTGGTGATGCACCGCGAAGAACTGCAACTGCCCTTCAAGCGATATCAGATGCAGCCCGTGTGGCGTGCCGACCGTCCGCAGAAAGGACGCTATCGTGAGTTCTGGCAGTTTGATGGTGATATCGTAGGCTCCGACTCTCTGCTCAACGAGGTAGAGTTGATGCAGATTGTGGATACCGTCTTCAGCCGTTTCGGTGTGCGTGTACTCATCAAGATCAATAACCGTAAGATCCTCTCTGGTATTGCTGAGGTCATCGGGGCTGCTGATAAGATTGTGGATATCACCGTAGCCATTGACAAACTCGATAAGATTGGTCTTGAGAATGTGAATGCGGAGCTCCGAGAGGATGGCCTCTCCGATGAACAGATAGAGAAACTTCAGCCAATCATCACACTCGAAGGCACGAACGATGAGAAACTTCAGACGATTGCTGAAGTGCTGAAAGATAGTGAGACCGGCATGAAGGGCGTCGAGGAAACCAGATTTATTCTGAATACTCTGAAAACTCTGAGTAATCTGAATAATCAGATCCAACTCGACCTGACACTGGCTCGTGGCTTGAACTATTACACAGGTGCTATCTTCGAAGTGAAGGCTCTTGATGTACAGATCGGCTCAATCCTCGGTGGCGGTCGCTATGATAACCTCACGGGCATCTTTGGTATGCCGGGCATCTCGGGTGTGGGCATCAGCTTTGGCATCGACCGTATCTTCGATGTGCTTAATGCCCTCGACTGCTATCCTAAAGATGCCGTCGTTGGAACCCAATTGCTCTTCATCAATTTCGGAGAGAAGGAGACTGCCTATTGTCTGCCGTTTGTAGCACAGGCTCGTATTGCTGGTATCCGTACGGAGATCTTCCCCGATGCTGCGAAGATGAAGAAACAGATGTCGTATGCCAATGCGAAGGAGATTCCTTTTGTGGCGCTGGCTGGTGAGAACGAGATGGCGCAGGGCAAGCTGACACTGAAGAATATGACGTCTGGTGAGCAGACGCTCGTGACACCCGAAGAACTCATCGCTCAGATCAAATGAAGAAACTTCTTGTCATCGTGGCAGCGCTGTTGCTGTTGACATCAGCTATGCCTGAGAAGACCACCACGATCTTTGTGATCGGTGACTCTACCGCAGCTAACAAAGATACCACTGGTGGTAAGCAGGAGCGTGGCTGGGCGATGGTGTTGCAGGAGTATTTCGACGAACATATGATTACCGTTGACAACCATGCTGTCAATGGCCGTTCCTCGAAGAGCTTCATCGACGAGGGACGTTGGGACAAGGTGCTGGCGAAAATCAAGCCAGGCGACTATGTCATCATCCAGTTCGGTCATAACGACGAGAAGCCTAAGGCCGATCGTCATACGGACCCAGGCTCTACGTTTGACTATAATCTGGCGAAGTTTGTGCGTGAGACACGTGAGCATGGGGGGATCCCTGTGTTGATGAACGCGGTGGTGCGTCGCAATTTTGTAGTGAAAGCTCCAGCGAACGATGACGATGAGAAACTTCGCACGCAGACCTTTGGCGATGCCCCGAAGACCGTCGAGGGCGATTCACTCATCGATACTCACGGACTTTACCGCGTGGCTCCCCGCGATGTTGCCCAGCGTATGAACTGTCATTTCGTCGATGCCAATCAGATTACCCATGACCTCGAGCAGAGTCTGGGCCGTGAGGGTTCCAAACGCCTCCATATGTGGTTCCTCCCTGGTACCGAACCCTCCGAACCGAAAGGTAAACAGGACAATACACATTATAATATATATGGAGCCCATCAGGTGGCCCGTCTCTTGGCCGATGCCCTCTGTCAGGAGATACCCGTGTTGAAAGCTTATCGTAAAAACAAATAAGAAAAGGCTTCGTGAATCAATCACGAAGCCTTTTAAATGTCAGGTGATTCGGTTGGGGCTCGAACCCAAGACCTACTGCTTAGAAGGCAGTTGCTCTATCCAGCTGAGCTACCGAACCGGCCTTGCTTTTTGTTTAGCGGGTGCAAAGGTATATATTTTTTTGCAAACAGCCAAATAATTCTCAAACTTTATCGAGCGGAAACGTATTTGTGGAGTGTCATACGCACAGCACCGGGGCCAGCGTAGAGCTCGCGCACCATACGCTCGATCTGCTCTCCGAGACCTGCCTCATAGAGGTCGAGACCAAATACATCGTTGCGGCTGTAGAGCTGCTTCAGGGGACTCCAGTCTTGATCAGCCTTACCAATCTCAAGGGGAGCAACGATGGCTTGCAGTTCTGCGAGCATGGGGTCGGGAGAAGGTTCGAAAGCAGTACCGTCGTCCTTGATACCCTTCAGATAACGGGCATATCCAGCCAATGTGAGAGGAATCAGGATGAGGTTGCTCATGTCGAGACCGCGGGCCACATATTTTTTGATGGTCTCGCCGAAACGGATGGGGAGTTTCTGAGAGGTATCCATCGCAATACGCTGCGGGGCATCGGGCATGAAGGGGTTGGGCAGACGACGGTTGATGACCGCACCAATGAACTCATAGGGATTCAGTACACCAGGATCGACGACAACGGGCATCGCCTCCATATAACCGATCTTCTGGATGAACGGGCGCAGGTCCTCATCGGCCATCTCAGCAGAGATGAGCGTATAACCGAGCATGCATCCATAGATGGACATCGCTGTGTGCAACGGATTCAGACAGGTGGTTACCTTCATGGTCTCTACCTTGTCTACTGTCTCGCGAGTGGTATAGAGGGCTCCACCCAGATCGAGTGGGGGACGACCATTGGTGTAGTTGTCCTCGATGACCAGATACTGCACTTCTTCGGCATTCACGAAGGGAGCGGTGAAGGTGTGTTTCTCGGTCTCGATATAGTCGTTGTCCTCAAAACCATCAGCAGCCAGCATCTCCTTGACTTTTTCATGGGGACGCGGGGTGATCTTGTCGATCATCGACCAGGGGAAGGTGATCTTTGTCTCGTCGCGGAGGTAGTCGAGGAAGGATGCGTCGATGAGACCATCCTGTACCCAACGCTCAGCATAAGCGAAGACACCTGCCTTCACCTTGTCGCCATTATGCGAACAGTTGTCCATGCTTTGGATTGTGAGGGGGAGTTCGCCAGCAAGGAAACGTTCGTGGAGCAGGGCGCAGACCTTACCCATTGCGAAAAGGGGTTGGAGACCTTTTGCAAGATCGGCTTCATTGAAGGTATAGCCCTTCTCAGTGATGGTGAAGGAGATCATCTGCAGGCTGGGATTCTTGAAGATTTCTACCAGACGGTTCCAATCGGGGAACTGCGGATCAGCCTTTAGAGCCTCGGTCACAGAAGCGATGACTTTTTTCTCGATGGAGCCGTCGGAGCAGAGGTTCACGCATAGCGAGAGGTTGTTGTATGGGGTGTAGGCTTTGTCGACGACTTCAAAATCGAAGGTCTCGGCAACAATGACACCGCGATCGTACTTTCCTGTGTTCAAGGCATCGTTGAGGATGGCTGCGGGGAAGGCACGGAAGATGTTGCCACCACCGAAGTGTACCCATGTGGGTTCCTTGGCGGTCTTCTCGCGCACAGCCTTGATGTCAAACTTTGGAAGCTCATACCCTTTGGCTTCCCACTCTGCAGCATTATAATTGCCGCTGAAAATATCATTTAGCTTCATAATTTATAATTTTATTGCATCGGACTTAACGGACTGTCCCAGACTTCTTATGATAGTCCGTATTAGTCCGAGCTTGTCCGTTGCTTAATCAAAAAATCCGGGCTGCTTATACTCGATGCCGAGCTCGCGGTCGACGGTGGCAAGGATACCCTGTACCTGCCCGAGGGCGAACATACGTCCGAGCAGCGTATAACCTGCATTATGGCCGTGACTGCTCTCGTCCATGATGCCACCCGGCTCATCGGTGAATGTCATACCATGATCCACACGCATGGGTAGTTCAGGGTTCTCTTTCTCGAAGATACGACAGAGCTCGATGAGGTCAGCACGTCCGCCCAGGTGTGAGGCCTCGGTGAAGTCGCCATTCGGGAAGATGTGGCAGGAGCGCAGGTGTACGAAATGGGTGCGTGAAGCGAACTTCTTGGCCAGTTCCACCACATTGTTATAAGCACCAGCTGAAAGTGAGCCTGCGCAGAAGGTGAGACCGTTGTGCTTGTTGGGCACCGCATCAAGGAACCACTGGATATCCTCCTCAGTACGCACGATACGAGGCAATCCGAGAATCTCGATAGGGGGATCGTCGGGATGTACGCACATGTTCATACCACACTCCTCACACACAGGCATGATGGCCTCGAGGAAGTATTTCATGTTGGCACGCAACTTAGCCTTGTCGATGCCTTTATAAAGGTCGAGGAACTCGCGGAACTTCTGTACGGGTGCCTCGTCGTTCTCGCTGAAATTACCCGAGACGAAGCCCTGTGTCTTGATGACGATATTCTCCACAAGCTTATGATCCTTCTCAGGGGTCATGGTCTTGGCGAGTTCGTCGCACTCGGCAATCACGCTGCGGCCTTTGCCCCAGCCCTCGGGGAACTGGAACTTCTCCCATTCCTCACGGGCATCCGGACGTTTCAGGATATAGATGTCGAAATAGGCAAATTCGGCGTAGTTGAAGTAGAGGTTCGTGGCACCGTTGGGATTGTCGTGGAACAGATCGGTGCGGGCCCAGTCTAATACGGGCATGAAGTTATAGCAGATGCAGTGGATGCCCTCTGCTGAGAGATTGCGCAGCGACTCCTTATAGACCTCGATCTGCTCATCGCGGTCAGGACCGCCGTATTTGATAGTTTCTACCACAGGCAGCGACTCAACCACGCTCCAGCGCATGCCATAACTCTCGATATACTCGCGCAGGTCGCGGATCTTCTCACGAGTCCAGACCTCGCCTAAGGGTACGTCGTGAAGTGCGGTGACGATACCCTCAACTCCGATTTGTCTTAGTTGGGCAAGGGTGATTTTGTCCTTCTTACCAAACCATCTCCATGTTCTTTCCATATTGTTACGATATTAGTTTTTAAAATTCTGTGCAAAGATACGCATATTTTGCGAATGTCGTTTGTCTTTTCGTTGCAAATTTATCTCTTTTTGCTTCTTTTACGCGGTTTGCCCACAATGAGCTCCCTAAAGTCTATCTTCCTGAGGGGTGCATCGGGCTTGACGGTCTGTGCGGGGAGACTCTCGTTGCCATAACGATCAACAGCTGTTACCGCATAGTTAAGCTGTCGTCCATCATGTTTGACGGTGATACGATTGCTGCGCTGACGGGTACTGATGAGGTTGCGGTTGTCGTTGATGTCGACGGGGTAGTCCGTCGAGGCATATATATTATATAATAGGTAGTCGCCTCCGGAGTAGTCGCGTGCCTGTTCCCATGAGAACATGTCAGTTGTCATACCACGCTGGATACTGACTCTTGGAGAGGCTGATGGTGAGCGCTTTCCGTACCAGTTCATCGGTGGAATGAGGGCTGGATTTTGGTTAAAGTCTTTCGTGAAGGTATATAGTCCTTTAGTATTGTCTGTCAAGAACTTAGAGCGGAAGAAGCAATGGCCGAGTCCTTCCTCTCGGCTGACGTACATCTCGCGCTGCATCACGTCGAGCGACCAGTTCCTTTCACTCGGGTGGAGCATGTAGGCAGCGAGGCCAGGCACCACGATGCGACCATAGGCATACTCTTTCCAGTTGACGGCAAAGGGGAAGAAATTATTCCCCTGGAAATACATCATCGGGAAAAGGGCATCCATCAATCCATCGCGCAGCCAACCTTGTGCATCCTGACAGACTGTGGTGTTGGCATTCCAGCCACCAGACTTATAACGTGCGAGGTCGTCATACTTACCGATGGGTGAACAGGAGAGCATTACCCATGGCTTCTCGGCCTTTACTGCCTGATTGATCTTGCGGACGATGTTCGTGATATACTGACGACCCTGCGAGCGACTGACTTTCAGTTTCCAGGTCTCTGGGTATCGGATATAGTCGAGGTGGATGCCATCGACATCGTAACGACGAGTGACCTCACGACAGAATTGAGCCAGATAATCGCCCGTCTCGCTCATCTCGGGATTCATATAACCCTCGTCGCCTACCTTGACGATGAGTTTGGGATTTTTCTGGCGCAGTTGTTTACAACCGTAGTTAGTCCATTTGCCCACAGGGATGGTGACAATCCAAGCGTGACACTGTATGCCTCGTTTATGACATTCATCGATAGCAAACTGCAGGGCATCGTAGCCGGGCGAAACGCCAGCCTTGCCTGAGAGACAGGCATCCCAGGGTTCACGACCGCTGGGGAAAATAGTAGTGGCTCTGACACGGGCTTGCAACAATACCGTATTGATATTGGCTTGTTGAAGCTGGTCGAGGATGGTGATCAGTTCTTGTTTCTGACGTTGGATGTTATATGAACTGTTAGCATAGGTACGTGGCCAGTCGATACCTCCGATTGTGGTGAGCCAGACGGCTCGCACTTCGTATTTAGGAGTCTGCGCTTGCAGGTTAATAGCCGTCACAAGCAGCAGAAATAAAGCTATAATCTTTCTCAAAATGATGTATTTTATTTAAATTTGCTGCAAAGTTACTAAATAATTCACAATTCATAATTCATAATTCACAATTATTTTGTACTTTTGCAACATGTTTTAATATAAAGGAGAAAAGAAATGATTACTTTCTTGGTGAGCCTGGTGGCTCTTATTCTTGGTTATCTGCTCTATGGCCGTTTCGTAGAGCGTGTGTTTGCCCCTGATGATCGTGTAACGCCTGCTGTGGCGAAGGCTGATGGCCTTGATTTCATCGTGCTTCCCAACTGGAAGATTTTCATGATTCAATTTTTGAACATTGCGGGCACGGGCCCTATCTTCGGTGCCATCATGGGTGCGAAGTTCGGTCCGGTGGCTTATCTGTGGATCGTCTTCGGCTGTATCTTTGCCGGCGCCACGCACGACTATCTGTCGGGTATGCTCTCGATGCGTCATGGGGGAGCCGGACTGCCTGAGCTCATCGGCCGCTATCTGGGCAAGACCACCAAGAGCGTGATGCTCGTGTTCACCGTATTGCTGTTGGTGATGGTAGGTACGGTGTTTGTGTATTCGCCGGCCGAGATCCTGCATAGCATGGGTGGTGAGACCATCATGTGGGTGATTATCATTTTCTGCTATTATATCATCGCGACGATGCTGCCTATCGATAAGATCATCGGTAAGGTGTATCCGCTGTTCGCTTTCTCTTTGCTGTTTATGGCGGGTGCCTTGATGATCTGGCTCTTTGTACATTGGCCAACGGTACCAGAGCTGTGGAGTCATCTTTATAATATGGGTGCTGCTACCGAGCCTGATACGTGGAAAGATAACATCTTCCCGGCCCTGTTTATCACTGTTGCCTGTGGTGCTATTTCAGGCTTCCATGCCACACAGAGTCCACTGATGGGCCGTTGTATGAAGAGTGAGCGCATGGGCCGTCCTATCTTCTACGGAGCTATGATTACTGAGGGTATTGTAGCCTTGATATGGGCAACGGTCTCTGCCTGGTTCTTTTATGGAGACCCCGCTCCTGGTTATTCGCTCATCTCCAATGCGACTGCAGGCTTCCACACCTCTGCACCGGCTGTGGTGAACCTCGTATGTAATGAATGGTTGGGTGTGGCTGGTGCAGTATTGGCTATGCTGGGTGTGGTGGCAGCGCCTATTACTTCGGGAGATACCGCTTTCCGCTCCGGACGTCTGATTGTGGCGGAGTGGTTGAAACTGGATCAGCGTCCCATCGCTAAGCGACTGATGATCTGTATACCGATGTTTGCCTGTTCGATTGCGATGCTCATCTGGCAGATTGAGAATCCTGACGGTTTCAACACCATCTGGCAATACTTCGGTTGGAGTAATCAAGCCTTGAGTGTGTTCACGCTTTGGACACTGACTGTTTATTTGGTGCGCAATAAGAAACCATTCTGGATTACACTAATTCCGGCACTCTTTATGACCACCGTCTGCTCCACCTTCCTGTTTATTTCGAAGCAGGCCTTCCATTTGCCTGAGACTTTAGGCTATCCGCTGGGTGGCGTTTGTCTGTTAGTGGCCATTATCTGGTTTGCTGTCTGGTATAAGAACGAAATGAAGAAACAAAAATAATATTATATATGAAGAAACTATTGATGGCAGCCGTCGGCCTGATGATGGCAATGAGTGTTAATGCCCAGTATCTGAATAGCTCAGAAAAAGTTTTTTATGAAGGCAAGTGGATGATCGGTGCTTCAACCTCAGGTCTCGATCTAAGTTGGCACAAGGGTCAGAAATGGAACCTGAGCCTCGACGCCAAAGCCGGTTATCTGATTGTCGATGACTTCATGATCACGGGTAAGTTGGGTTATAATAACTCCACCTATGGTCGTTCGTCGGTGAATGTAGGTGCTGGCTTGCGATATTATATTGAAGAGAATGGCATCTATGTAGGTGCAGGCTGCAAATATGCTCATACTGACGGTATTGACGATCTGTTGCCCGAGGCCAATGTGGGTTATGCCTTCTTCCTCTCACGTCACATTACCATTGAGCCCGAGATCTATTATGAGCTGAGTACCAAGTGCAGCGATTATAGTGGTGTGGGCCTCAAATTAGGCTTTGCCCTCTATTTCTAAAAACCAGAAGTTATGTTGAGTGTAGAAGAGTTAGTTGACAGACTGATTGATTTGTCGTTTGCTGAGGATATAGGCGATGGCGACCATACCACGCTCTGCTGTATCCCTGAGGATGCGATGGGCAAGTCTCATCTGCTCATCAAGGAAGATGGTATCCTGGCAGGTGTAGAGATTGCCAAGGAGGTGTTCCGTCGTTTCGACCCCACCATGCAGGTAGAGGTATTGATGGGCGATGGTACCCGAGTGAAGAAGGGCGATATCGCTATGGTGGTGACAGGCAAGGTGCGTTCGCTGTTGCAGACGGAGCGTCTGATGCTCAACATCATGCAGCGCATGAGTGGTATTGCCACGATGACCGACAAGTATGTGCAGCGTCTGAAGGGTACACACACCCGTGTGCTCGACACCCGCAAGACCACACCGGGCATGCGTATGCTCGAGAAACAGGCCGTGAAGATCGGTGGTGGCTGTAACCATCGCATCGGTCTCTTCGATATGATCCTGCTGAAAGATAACCATGTTGACTTTGCTGGTGGTATCGTGAATGCCATCGACCGTTGTCATGCTTATCTGAAGGAAAAGGGACTTGATTTGAAGATCGAGATCGAGGTACGCTCGTTCGAAGAGTTGCAACAGGTGCTCGATCACGGAGGCGTGGACCGTATCATGCTCGATAATTTCAGCGTTCCCGATACGAAGAAGGCTGTAGATATCATCGCAGGCCGTTTCGAGACGGAGTCGAGTGGGGGTATCACCTTCGATACCATTCGCGACTATGCCGAGCAAGGTGTCGACTTCGTCAGTGTTGGTGCACTCACGCACTCAGTCAAAGGACTTGATATGTCGTTTAAGGCGTGCTGAATCAACTGCTGATAAGCCTTCTGCTAAGTATATTTACCCCGCCAGTGGATTATGACATTTCTCTGGCGGGGAATTTTGGTGAACCCCGTCCCAATCATTTTCACGGAGGTCTGGATATCTCTACCGATAATGTGGAGGGCAAGGTGATCTATTCCATTGGCGATGGCTACGTCAGTCGTATCACGCAGGGCATCGATGGTTTCGGTAACGCCGTCTACGTCACCCATCCTGAGGGCTATACCTCTGTTTATTGTCATCTGAAATCGTTCTCACCCCGCATACAGGCTGCGCTGCGTGATTACCAATATGCCCATGAGACCAATATCCCCGATGCACGGTTGTCTCCTTTGGTATGTCCGGTATCACAAGGTCAGTTTATCGCTTTGAGTGGCAATACGGGCCATTCTACCGGGCCTCATCTCCATCTCGAGATTCACGATACCGAGACGTGGGATATGCTCGATCCTTATGAATTCTTGAATGACTATATCAACGACTCCGTTCCTCCGCAGGCACATGGACTGATGGCTGCTCCGATGTTGGACGAAGGGGTGTTTAACAATAGCACCAAGAAACAAACCTTTGGTATTGCTGGTCATCAGCTCACTCAGGCGTTTACTGCCTGGGGAAAAGTGGGTTTTGCCCTCTGGGGCGATGACTATATGCAGGGCAATTATCATCACTATGGCATTCGTGAGACCATCCTGATGCTCGATGGCAATATGATTTTCCGCTCAAACGTCGACCGTATTCCCGTAGGCAAGAATACATTCGTGAATGCGTGGGGAGATTACGACCATTGGCGACAAACCCGTCGTTGGTATTTGAAATCCTATATCGAGCCAGGCAACCAATTATCTATCCTTCACGCCGATAGTCTTCGTGGCATCGTCAATTTCAACGAGGAACGTGACTATCATCTGGAGTATATCCTTCGTGATTTCAAGGGTAACGAGAGCCATTACGCCTTCACGGTGCAGGGCGTTAGACAGGAGATTCCTCAGACCGAGATACCCATCGGACAACGCTTCCTTTGGAATCAGACCAATTCATTCTCCTATCCAGGCGAGATGCAGCTGGTGGTGCCTTATGGCCTTTTGGCGGATGATATGATCCTGCAACCCGTTGTCGTCAGACAACCGGATCAGCTTTCCGACCGCTATTCGTTCTATCCCGTCAGTTATCCGCTGATGGCTGAGGGTGAACTGATGATCAGGGCCCGGCTGGAGAATATCGGCTCCGACCGTATCTTGTCTACGGAAGCCGACCCCTCGAAAATCTATATCCGTTCTTCTCTGGGGCGTTATATGGGGGGCGACTATCAAGACGGTTGGGTGGTAGGCCATATCAATGAACTGTGTTATGCCTATGCGCTCGATTATGATGATGAACCGCCTGCTATCAGTATCATTACCAATACAGAAACAGCCTCTGATGTGCTGCGTCTGAATGTGAGCGATGCACAGAGTGGGGTAGCTACGTATAAGGGTACGATCGACGGGAAGTTTGTGGTATTTAATCCGCAGGAGAAGACCTCCCATGTGGTCTGTAACCTGCGTGAGTCGCCTATCCGAAAGACGGGCAAGCAGCATCAGCTTCTCTTTACCGCCACCGATCATCGCAACAATACGCAAACAATTGAAACAAGTATAATATATTAAGGTATGAAAAGACATGTAATTCTTTCCGTCATGCTCGTCGCTGGTAGCTATGCGATGGCATGTACCAATTTCATCGTAGGCAAGAAGGCCAGTGCCGATGGTTCTGTTTTCGTTACCTACAATGCTGACTCCTTTGGTGCCTTCATGCCCCTCTATCACTATCCCGCCGCCAAGCACCAGCCTGGCGAGATGCGTAAGGTCTACGAATGGGATACTGACAAGTATCTGGGTGAGATTGCTGAGGCTCCTGAGACCTGGAACGTCATCGGCAACTCCAACGAGTGGCAGGTCACCATTGGCGAGACCACTTTCGGAGGTCGTGAGGAGATGGCCGATTCCACAGGCGTCATCGACTATGGTTCTCTGATTTACATCACCCTCCAGCGTGCCAAGACGGCTCGCGAGGCCCTGCAGATCATGACGCAGTTGGTAGAGCAGTATGGCTATTACTCCGAGGGCGAGACCTTCTCTGTGGCTGACCCCAACGAGGCTTGGATGCTCGAGATGATGGGCTGCGGTCCTGATAGAGAAAAGTCCAAGGAACGTACCGTCTGGGTGGCTGTCCGTATCCCCGATGATGCGATTGCCGCTCACGCCAACCAGAGTCGTATCACGCAGTTCCTCGATGGCCGTTATACGCCAGTCAAGATGAAGGATCTGCTGAAGAAGTATCCTGTCGATGGCAAGAAACCCGTGCCTAATCTCGTGGTCTATTCCGACAATGTCGTGAAGTATGCCCGCACAATGGGTTGGTTTGATGGTAAGGATGCCGATTTCTCTTATAACGCTGCTTATGCCGCACCCGACTTCTCCGGACGTCGTTATTGCGAGGCGCGTGTGTGGAGTTTCTTCAACCGCTTTGCCGATGACTTCTCGCGTTATATGCCTTATGCTGAGGGTAAGGTGAAGGATGCGGAACCCATGCCGCTCTGGATCATCCCTAATAAGAAGGTTAGTCTTCAGGATCTGCGTGTGGCGATGCGCGACCATTATGAAGGCACACCGTTTGCGCTCGATTCTGATATTGGTGGCGGTATCTATCAGATGCCTTACCGCCTCTCACCGCTGTCGTATAAGCTCGACGACAAGGACATGTTCAACGAGCGTCCTATCTCTACCTTCCAGACGGCCTGGTCGTTCATCTCGCAGATGCGTTCGTGGCTGCCTCGTGAGATTGGCGGCTGCTTCTGGTTTGGCAACGACGATGGCAATATGGTGGCCTATACCCCGATGTATTCCTGCATCACACGCATCCCGAAGTGCTTCTCTGATGAGGGTGTCGATGATGTAACCTTCTCGTTGGATAATGCCTATTGGGTCTGCAACTGGGTGAGCAACATGGTCTATCCCAAATACTCCCTGATGTTCCCGTCGTTGCAGGCTGTGCGCGACTCTCTCGATGCCTCTTACGACAAACTCCAGGCACAGATCGAGGTGAAGGCGCAGTCGCTCGAAGGCGATGCCCGCGTGAAATACCTCACGGACTACAGTTGTCAGAAGGGCGACGAGATGATCGACCGTTGGCGTCAGCTGGCTTACTTCCTCATTGTGAAGTACAACGATATGGTGGAAAAGCCTACCAATGCCGATGGCACCTTCAAGCGTAGTAAATATGGTAAGGGTGCAAGGGTTGTGCGTCCGGGTTATCCGAAGGAATATGCCCGTGAGATTCTCAAGCAGACAGGCGACAAACTGATTGTCCCAAAAGAAGAGAAAAAATAAAGGGACGCTTAAAACTTAAAGCATCCCCTTCGTACTTGGCAGTTCGTAGTGATAGATATCACGTCGGACTGCCATTTTCAGACTCCGTGCAAGAGCCTTGAAGATCCCCTCTATCTTATGATGCTCGTTCTGACCCTCGGCCTTGATGTTCAGGTTCATCTTCGCAGCATCCGAAAGACTCTTGAAGAAATGCAAGAACATCTCCGTGGGCATCTCGCCGATCTTCTCACGGGTAAACTCCGCATCCCACACCAGCCAGGCTCGGCCTCCGAAGTCGAGGGCTACGCTGCACAGACAGTCGTCCATCGGCAGACAATAGCCGTAGCGCTCGATACCACGCTTATTGCCCAGAGCCGTGAGGATACATTCACCCAATGCGATGGCCGTATCCTCGATGGTATGGTGCTCATCTACTTCCAGATCGCCCTTCGTATGAATCAGCAGGTCGATGCTGCCGTGCTTGCCGATCTGCTCCAGCATATGGTCGAAGAATCCTAAACCCGTAGAGATGTCACATTTGCCTGTACCGTCGAGGTTCACCTTGATATGGATATCGGTCTCTTTGGTGGTGCGACGCACTTCGGCCGTACGCTCCCCAGCAAACAACAGTTCGGCAATCTTGTCCCATGACATGCCTTCATCAGAGAGTATCAACGACTTACAGCCGATATTCTCCGCAAACTTTCTGTCGGTCTCGCGGTCACCGATCACGTAACTATTGGCGATGTCGTACTCGGGATCGTTCATATATTTCTCCACCAGTCCGGTATTGGGCTTGCGCGTGGGGGCGTTGTCCTCGGGGAAATGGGGGTCAACCAGTATCTCGTCGAAGGTAATACCCTCGCTTTCTAAGGTCTGCAAGATGAAGTTCTGTACAGGCCAGAAGGTGTCCTCGGGGAAGGCGTCAGTACCCAGCCCGTCCTGATTGCTCACCATCACGAACTCGAAATCGGTATGCTCGCGGATGAAGTGCAGGTTACGGAACACGCCCTTGGTGAATTTCAACTTCTCAAAGGCATCAATCTGCTCGTCGGCAGGCTCTTCTATCAGCGTACCGTCACGGTCGATAAACAGTATTCTCTTCATTGCTGTTGTTTGTTAAAGTCTTGTTTCTCTTGTTCTTGCGCGTCAATCGAACCATACATATAATAGATGGGGAACAACACGGACATCATCACATATGCCTGCAGGAATCCGATAATCAGGAAGGTGCCTGCAGCCAGAGCCGGCATATATGAGGGTAGGGCGTAGGGATCGCCCATTGCCACACCCAGCACCGATTGGGTATTAGCCAGCGAGAGGATGGTGGCGGGCAGCGAGAGTACCAGCATCAGCAGCAGCTCGACAATCGTGGCTGCGAGTACCACGATGAAGATGAATCCCCAGCGACGCATGCCGACACCATAGCCTATCCGGAATTGTTTCCAGAAGCCGATGCCGTCGTTCAGGATATACCGCATGGTGATATAGGCCAACGGCAACAGCAGACACAGGATGATCAGCGTGCCCAATGACGCGCAACCGATAGCCGTATAGAGCGACAGGAACTTAATGGCCGCAAAGGCCAGACCCACGATGATGATACTTGCTATCAGATAGATGATAAACAGACACAGCCAGCACATGATGGTGCGGATGAAGATATGCGTATCGATGCTGAACCACTTGGCAGGTCGGAGGATACTACCGAACGTCTGATGCTGTTTGAGCACGCTGAAACCGTAGGAGGCAAACAGACACTCTACGATAATCAGGATAGCCGCCGTGATGGGCATCAACCTGGGCAACATGATCATCATCGCTCCGCCCACACTGCAAAACAGGGCGAATACCAATGCTGCCACCCACGAATATCTGAAGATATGCTTGAAATGACCTGTAAACAGCCTGTAGCCGGCGCTGATGCAACCTCGGCTGCTACGCACTTTCAATAGGATATCATCTTTCTCTTTTTCCATATTTTCGCGTTTTGAATCACTTTTCAAAGTGCAAAGGTACGAAATAATTCATAATTCATAATTCATAATTCATAATTTTTTAGTAATTTTGCACCAAAATTAGATTGTATGAAGAAGTTGCAGTGGGGATTCATCGGTTGCGGCGAGGTGGTAGAGACCAAAAGTGGCCCCGCCTTCAGCGAGGTGGAGGGTTCGAGCGTGGTGGCTGTCATGAGCCGTACGGAGCGTCGCGCCAGGACCTATGCCGTGAAGCATGGCATTGCCAAATGGTATACCGATGCCCAGGAACTCATCGACGATCCTGATGTCAATGCCGTCTATATCGCCACACCGCCCTCGAGTCACGCCACTTATGCCATTATGGCGATGAAAGCGGGCAAACCCGTGTATGTGGAAAAACCCCTGGCCTCGAGCTATGAGGATTGTGCCCGCATCAATCGTATTTCCGAACAGACGGGCGTGCCTTGCTTTGTGGCTTACTATCGTCGGTATCTGCCTTATTTTCAGAAAGTTTTCGATATTGTTAAAAGTGGTACTATAGGTCAGGTTATCAATGTTCAGGTGCGCTATACAGAGCCGCTTCGTACCGCTGATGCCGAGGCTATCAAAAACGGCGAAGACCTGCCTTGGCGCCTGCATCCGGAGATTGCGGGTGGTGGTTATTTCTATGATATGGCCCCGCACCAGCTCGATCTCTTGCAACATATGTTTGGTGTGATTCTCGAAGCACGAGGCATTTGCAGCAATCGCGGCGGATATTATGATGCTGAGGATTCAGTGAGTGCTTGTTTTCGTTTTGAGAACGGTCTGCCTGGCAGCGGCTCGTGGTGCTATGTGGCGCACGAGAGTGCCCGTGAGGACTGTATCGAGATCATTGGTACCGAAGGACTCGTGAGTTTCTCTATCTTTGACTATCAGCCCATCCGCTTGCAGACGAGCGAGGGCGATCAGGAAATCACCGTTCCCAATCCGCCCTACGTGCAGTATCCCATCATCAAGAATGTCATCGAGCATCTGCAAGGCATCGGCGTCTGCACCTGTACCAGTGTCTCAGCCACGCCTGTCAACTGGGCGATGGACCGTATCCTGGGTAAATTCTAACATCAACCAGAAAGAAATGAAACATTCATCACATATCATCCTGCTCCTTGCCATTTGTGCGCTCATCTGGCCGTTGCAGTCGTGTGCCAATGGCGGAGCCCCTAAGACCGAGGCCAGCTCTTCTGAGAATTCCGAATACTCTGATTCCTCCGAGTATTCTGAAAACTCCGATTCCTCCGACCCCTCTGATGCCAAGAAGCCCGGTTACCGCATTTTCATCGAGGGTCTGCTCCAGGATGCCAGCAAGAAGAAATCCGATACTTGCTTCCCGCTGTTCTTTGCCCGCGAGTTCCTCGATGTGCCCTATGTGGCCCATACCCTCGAGGTGAACGACCAGGAAGAGTTGGTGATTAATGTGCGCGAGCTCGACTGCACCACACTCGTAGAGACCGTCACCGCTCTCACGCTTTGTGCCTATCAGAAGCAGTTTACTTTTGCCGCCTACCAGAATAACCTCCGCAACATGCGTTACTATAATGGCGTCATCGATGGCTATCCCTCGCGTATCCATTATTTCACCGATTGGATTGTCACGAATCAGAAAGTCGGCATCGTCAGCGAGATCCAGCAGCCTAATCCGCCCTTTACGGCCGTGCAGACCGTCAAGGTCAATTATATGAGTGAGCATCCCCAGAGCTATAAGGCCCTGAAGGCTCACCCCGAGTATGTGCCCGACATCAAGAAGACGGAGCAGCGCATCACTGGACAGAAGTTCCGCTTCATCCCCAAGTCGGAGGTGAAGGACACGAAGGCGATGCGTGAGGCCGTACACGATGGCGACATCATTGCCATCACCTGCAACAAGCCCGGTCTCGACATTGCCCATCTGGGCTTTGCCGTATGGCAGAAAGACGGACTGCACCTGCTCAATGCCTCACAGTTGCACAAGAAGGTGGTCGAAGAGCCTATGACGCTCTATCAGTATCTTCAAAAGCATCCCTCTCACACTGGAATCAGAATCATCAGAATCAACCATTAAATAGTAAATTGTAAATATAGGTATTATGGAATTACCCGATTTTATGAACTATGGTGGGAAGTTCTCTAAGAGAGACTTCGCCGAAAAGATCTCCCGCATTGCCAAGCGTGCAGGTGCCAAACTCGTCTATGCTGCCCTGATCCTCTATTATACGTTGCAGAGCGACAAGGTGAGCAAGAAGGATAAGGCCATTATCATCGGAGCACTGGGCTACATGATCAGTCCGCTCGATGCCATTCCCGATGCCATTCCCATTGCCGGCCTTACCGACGACCTGGCGGTGCTGCTCTATGTTCTGAAGAAAGTTTGGACCGATATCGACCCCGAAATCCAGGAGAAGGCCAAGAAGCGCCTCTCCAAGTGGTTCGATGAGGACGAGATTGCTGAGATCGGTGATCTTTTCAAAGGAGAATAAAAGAAATCCCCAACCGAAAGGCTGGGGATTCTTGCGAGGTGCCTGGCGGATTCGAACCGCCGTGGACGGTTTTGCAGACCGTAGACTAAGCCACTCATCCAAGGCACCATTTTCAAAACCGGATGCAAAGGTAGTAAAAAAAGTGAAGAGTGAAGAGTGAAGAGTGAAGAATTTGCTACCGCGTTGGCATTTTTTAACACTTAGGACAATCTGAACCGCAGTTTTCACAGCCTTTCTTCTTGCAGTTCTCTGCCAACGGACAACCTTCGCATGCATCCTTCTTATTAGTCAGCACCTGATAGATCCGCTTTCCTGCAAGCCCTACGGCCACTGCCAACACCACCACTACCAATACTTCCTGCCACATGTCTATAGTTTCGTGAGTTTGCGCAGCATCACCTTATTCACCCTCTGTATCCGTTTCCCTCGTTTCTCAATGTCCTCACGTACATTATTTATATTATTAAAGAAGTCGCTGAAAGCATTCAGCAGGAAATTCGGCTGACTGGCATCCTCGATGGCCTCAGGGTTGGTCACGATCTTGATACCATTGTGCTCGATATGCACGTCGATATCAGCATCGGTCATGATGGGATCGCCGTCGAAGTGGATGGCACCAGGCCCCTTGCGGTGGATATGAATCTGTTTGGCACGGAAGGTCTTGATCTTCGAATTGTTGCCGAAGGTCTTCATAAACAGGTCGGCGGCTATCTGTGGGGCATCGAGCACATCGAAGGGCTCCATGATCACCACGTCCATCTCACCGTCTTTCATCGTGGCACCAGGGGCGATATAGGCATTATTGCCGTATTGCGAGGCGTTGGCACAGGCTATCAGAAAGGCCTTGTACTTCTTCGCGCCCGTCTCATCGCTCACCTCGTAGGTCTCGGGCTTGTATTTCAGTCCTTCTTTCAGCACGTTCTCCACGTAGGTGATAGGACCTCGCTTGCCGGCCTCGGCAAATTTCAGCGAGATAAAGGCGTCGAAGCCCATGCCGCAGGTGCAGAAAAACGGCAGCTCATTGATCACGCCGTAATCAAATTCCTCTATCTTACAGACGTTGATGGTCTCCACAGCCTTCTTGGCATCCAGCGGCAGACAGAGATGACGGGCCAGTCCGTTGCCCGAGCCGCAGGGGATGATGCCGAGGGCCGTCTGGGTGTGTGTCAGCGAACGGGCCACCTCGTTCACCGTGCCGTCGCCACCCACGGCCACCACGATGTCCTGACCCTTTTCGGCACATTCGCGGGCTATCTCCGAGGCATGACCGGCATATTCGGTAAAGCGCAGTTCATAATTGAACTGTTCTAGGTCGAGCACCTCGTCGATGATTTTAGGAATTTCCTCCTTCGAATGGGTGCCCGATATCGGATTGATGATAAACGATATTTCTTTCTTTTTCTCCATAATTCGATGCAAAAATACGAAAATCTGATGAAAAATACACGTTTTATACAAGAAAAAACGCTTAAACCGACATTTATTTTGATTTTCTTGCACGATTTGCCAAAAAATGTGTAACTTTGCAGACTGAAACAAAAATTTAGAAGAAACTTACCTATATCGGAATGGGACAGTTACAAGAAAGATACAAGCATTATCGTGAACCTCAGAAGTTCATGGAGGCTGACGTATACCCTTATTTCCGCGCGATTGAGGGAAAGCAGGGTACAGAAGTTGAAATGGGCGGCCACAAGGTGCTGATGTTCGGATCGAATGCTTATACCGGATTGACGGGCGATCAGCGCATTATTGATGCTGCAAAGGCTGCGCTCGACAAATATGGCTCCGGTTGTGCCGGAAGCCGATTCCTCAACGGAACGCTCGACTTGCACATACAGTTGGAAAAGGAGATTGCAGAGTTCATCGGCAAGGACGACTGCCTGTGCTTCTCTACGGGCTTCTCTGTGAATCAGGGTGTGATACCTGCTCTGCTGAGCAAGGACGACTATGTGATCTGCGATGACCGCGACCACGCATCTATCGTCGACGGCCGCCGTCTGGCCTTTGCCAAGCAGCTGCACTACAAGCACAACGACATGGCCGATCTCGAGCGCGTGCTCAAGAAGTTGCCTCAGGAGGCCATCAAGCTCATCGTCATCGACGGTGTGTTCTCAATGGAGGGCGACCTCGCCAAACTGCCTGAGATCGTTGAGCTCAAACACAAGTACAATTGCTCTATCATGGTCGACGAGGCCCACGGCATCGGTGTCTTCGGCAAACAGGGTAGGGGCGTCTGCGACCACTTCGGTCTGACCGGCGAGGTAGACCTCATCATGGGTACCTTCTCTAAGTCGCTGGCTTCTATCGGTGGATTCATCGCTGCCGACTTCGATACCATTAACTGGCTGCGTCACACCTGCCGCACCTATATCTTCTCGGCTTCGAACACGCCTGCTGCAACGGCTGCCGCTATGACCGCCCTGCATATCATTCAGGAAGAGCCTCAGAGGATTCAGGCCCTTTGGGATGTCACCAACTACGCTTTGAAGCGTTTCCGTGAGGAGGGCTTCGAGATTGGTGATACCGAGAGCCCCATCATTCCGCTCTATGTGCGCGATGTCGACAAGACCTTCCTCGTGACGGCCCTCGCCTTCAAGGCTGGCGTCTTCATCAACCCCGTGATCCCGCCTGCTTGTGCGCCTCAGGACACGCTCGTGCGTTACGCCCTCATGGCCACACACACCAAAGAGCAGGTCGACCGCTCGGTCGTGGCCCTGAAGAAAATCTTCGTAGAGCAAGGAATCATTAAATAAGATTGAAGGATTCAAGAATTGAAGAATTGAAGTCTGGCTGTTAAAAAAGGCTAATATAATAGATTTCAATTCTTCAATCTTTTAATTTTTCAATTTTTCTTAGTACCTTTGCACCCGCTTTTAAGGCAATCGAGGTGTAGCGCAGTTGGTAGCGTTCCTGGTTTGGGACCAGGCTGTCGCAGGTTCGAGTCCTGTCACCTCGACCACCTATATTGGAAAAGGCCGCTGATTCACAATGAATTAGCGGTCTTTTTTTTGTTTTTTCCCCGAAATCCCGTATTTTTAGGCTGTTTTCGGGGAAAAATGGGGGAAAAAATACGGGTGTTAGTGAACC
>JAEEGJ010005131.1_pt1 | contig 42130 bp, 20 predicted proteins | sample 8958761 | NCBI WGS metagenome assembly JAEEGJ01 (sample SAMN16246546, study PRJNA631951) | gut metagenome | biome: gut microbiome; feature: rumen; material: RS-attached | host: Bos | place: Iran: Karaj | collected 2018-10 | reverse complement strand
TTCAGCAACACGCGCCTCGTCCTCACCACGAGCGACACCAAATGGCTCACGGCGGCAGACGAGTTCAACAGCGTCTGGCACGTCAATCCGATAACGGTTGGGGAGGGCGGACTCGTCATGGACTCCAACGGGAAGAGCGGCTCGCTGGTCGCCAACCTCCAGGGACAGGGTAAAGTTACGAAGGCTGGCGCGGGGACGCTGACCGTCAGCCGCAACCAGACGGGAACGGGGCCGTTCGTCTGCCAAAGGGGAACGACGTTTGTCGAACCTGGACTCACGGTGACGCGTCCGATCGCTGTGAAGGACGTGGCGACGCTGAAGGTCGACGGCACGACGAAGGTTTCGCTGGACGGCCTCGCCCTTGACAGCGGCGCGGTGCTCAGCATCAAGGGTGGCACGGCGACCGCCGCGCCGATGTCCGTCACCGCGCTGACGCTTCCGGCGGTCGGCACGGCGACGCTCCGGAACGACGGCGGTTCGTTCGCGGCCGGAACCTACGCCGTCCTGGAAATGCCCGGAATAACTGCCTCGCAGGTCTTTGGCAGGCTCGTGCCTGAAATCGGATCAGGGCTCGAAAAGATCTTCAACAATGCCGAACGCGACACTGTATGCCACAACGTAAGCGATTTACGCAAGTACGGTGTTCCCGCTAACGGACGTCTGCATATCGACGCACTGAATTCCGACAAAATGGTGCTTTCCAGCGAAGAAGGCACACTGCGTTTCCGCAAGTATTAAGGCAATTCACCACTTTTCCAAAGAAAACCTTGCATCTTGCACAATAAATAAACTTTAAAGCACGTTTATATATATAAACGACTACATGACTGCGCTCTATATTTTCATATCCTTCATTGCCTCGGCACTGACATCCATGCTTTTGATGCCATGGATACTTAGTCTGTGCAAGCGCAACGGCTATTTCGACAGACCCAACGATCGTAAGATCCACAAGAATAACACGCCCCGTCTGGGAGGTGTTGTCTTTGTTCCCAGTTCTATAGTGGGTATTGCCGTTACATTGGCCATCATATTCAACTTCTATGGTGAGAGCGAGCCGCTCAAATCCAGCACCCTGCTGATAGGATTCGGTATCTTTACCATCTATGTAACTGGACTGTTGGACGACCTTTTCGGGCTATCGGCTCATCTGAAGTTTTTCATCCAGTTCATTGCCGCCCTCTGTTTCCCATTGATAGGCCTTACGCTTAACAATCTGTATGGTTTCTGCGGCATTTACGAGATTCCCGAGATTGTAAGCTATCCGCTCACCGTCTTCTTGGTGATGCTGGTGGTCAATAGCATAAACCTTATCGACGGCATCGACGGACTGGCCAGCAGCCTTTCCCTGATAGCTTTCTTAGTCTTCACCTGGGCATTCTGGAATTGGGGCATGAATATATTCTGCCTCTTCACAGCAGCCATGTCCGGCAGTCTGCTTGTTTTCCTCTGGTACAACCTTTTTGGCGATAACACCAAGGGGACCAAAATCTTCATGGGCGATTCCGGCAGTCTGATGCTGGGCTATGCACTGAGCTATCTGGCACTGAAATTCAGTTCGGACAATACGGTCAAACAACCTGAGGAATTCAGCCTGCTACTTTCCTATACGCTGCTGTTGATCCCCACCTTCGACCTTACTCGCGTGGCTTGTAGCCGTATCCTCCGAGGCGAGCATCCATTCCATGCCGACAAGACGCATCTTCACCACAAGCTTATGCGTACCGGTCATTATATGCGCATGGCCTTGTTGACCATCCTGGTAGCCGACATTATCTTCGCCCTGTTGAATGCCGGATTATACCTGCTGGGACTCAACATCACATGGATTGTCCTGATTGACGTCATACTATTCATCATCTGGCAGAAGCGCATCGACCGTTCCATTGCCAAGAACGACGAGCGTCTGGCACTGGAAACCAATCTGCGCGAAGAACTGTACGAGAACGCTGCCAAGGCCAAGAAGATATGTATTCTTACTCCACGCTTCCCTGTTCCTGAAAACGGAGGCGATGTGCTGCGTATCAACAATATTGCTCACCAGCTACGCAAGCAAGGCTACAAACTCATCCTGCTCAGTCTCGAGGAAGACGGGCAGCCACAGATATTCGAGGCACAACGCATCTATCACAAGGTTTATACCGTGCACAGACATCAGTTATCCTCGCTCTTCCATGCGCTGATCTGTTTCCTGCAAGCCAAGCCCATGCAGTGCGGATTCTATATGTCGGGTTCATACAGGCGTAAGTTGCGCGAGATAATCCAGAAGGAGAACCCAGACCTCTATATTGCCCATCTGCTGCGTATGATGCCCTATCTCGACGAGCTGGGCCTTCACAGCCGCTCTATCATAGAGATGACGGATGCCCTTTCCAAGACCTATGCTATGTCTTCGCAGAGCAAAGGCAACTGGTTGCTCAGGAACGTCTATCGCATGGAGCAGCGCCTGATTCTCAGGGCCGAGCAGTACAGCCTGCTCCACTTCCCGAAGAATGTATTGGTTTCTCAGGCCGACATCGACTACCTGAAGACCAAATCCCTGCATCCCGAAAGTCTGGAATTGCACACTAACGGTATTTTGTGCAGCAAGAATATCAAGCATAAATATCACCCCAACAAGATTGTATTTGTGGGCAATATGCGAACCTTGCAGAACCAGGATGCCGTCTTATGTTTTGTTCAGGATATTTTCCCACGCATTCTCAAGCAGAAGCCGGATACAAAGTTCTATATCGTTGGTGCCCAGCCACCGCAAAGCATACAGCAGTTGGCATCAGAGAATATCTTTGTTACCGGATTTGTCGACAACATCGAGGACACCATTTGCGATGCCTGCCTGACAATTGCCCCCGTTCGTGTGGCAGCAGGAATCCAGAACAAGGTCCTGGTGGCCATGAGCTGTGGCATCCCCGTTGTAATGACCAGTCTCATCTCCAACGCCATCCCTGAGCTCAAACACGAGGAGAACTGCCTTATTCAGGACGAGGCAGCCACGTTGGCCGATGCCTGCCTGCGCATTATGAACCACCCCGACCTGCGCCAGCAACTGGCCGTCAACGGGTACGAGATGGTCAAGCAACATTATTCCTGGAAAGAGAAGATTTACGGATACGTTAAATAAGGAAGCAGTAAATGACAGATAGCGTACAGGGCAACAAACGGATTGCAAAGAACAGCCTCTTCATGAGTCTTAGGATGGTCTTTGTGCTCAGTTTGACCTTCTATGCCACTCGTGCCATTCTGGAGAAACTGGGTCAGATAGACTATGGCGTCTACAATACCGTCTGCGGTTTCGTCAGCCTCTTCTCCTTCCTTAATCTGTCCATCTCCAACGGCATTCAGCGTTTCTATAATTTCGAGCTGGACCGCAACGGCACCAAGGGCGCCTGTCGCGTCTATAACACAGCCCTCAGGATTCAGGTCATTACCGCCGTCCTGCTGCTGCTGATTGTCGAGGTGGCCGGCATCTGGTATATCAACAACAAACTGGTCTGTCCGCCCGACAGGCTGGACGCCGCCATGTGGGCCTTCCATTTCTCGGCCATAGGATTCACACTTACCATCCTGCAGGCCCCCTACTCTGCCGCCGTTATGGCACACGAGAAAATGGACTTCTACGCCCTGGTCAGCGTATTGGATGCCTTCCTGAAGCTGGGAATCGTCTTTATGCTCCCCCTTATCAGCTTTGACCGCATGGCCACCTATGCAGCCCTGTTTGCATCCATTAATCTGCTGAACCTTGTCCTCTATGCCTTCTATGCCAAGTGGCATTTCCCCGAGATAGCCTTCCGCAAGCTCATAGACCTGCGTCTCTTCCGCTCCATGATATGCTTCTCGGGCTGGAACATCTTCGGTTCCTTCTCGGGCATCATGAAGGAGCAGGGCATCAACCTGATTATCAACTTCTTCTGCGGCCCCGTCGTGAATGCGGCCAGGGCGCTGGCAGCCCAGGTCAATGCCGGCCTGATGGCATTTGTGTCCAACATCATTATACCTGTCAGGCCACAGGTGGTACAGTCCTACGCCAACCAGAATTACGACCGCACGCTTAGCCTTACTTATGGAGTCACCAGAGTTACTTCATGCGTAATAGCATTAATCACACTCCCCATCATTCTGGACACCCATTTCATTCTGCGCCTATGGCTGGGCAATAAGATACCAGAGTATACCGATACGTTTATCATCTTCGTCATCCTGATATCCTTTGTCAACAATCTCAACTCGGCTGTTTCCGGCGTTATCCACGCCAGCGGACGTATGATGCTGTATCAGACAGTCTCCAGTTCCGTCTCGCTGATGTGCATCCCCACGGCCTACCTGTATCTCAAATACGGCTACTCTCCCAACTACGCCCTGCTGATGGTGCTCCTATGGACTACGATATCGCAGTACGTATCGTTGCTGATTATGAAACGGGTCATCAATTTCACCCTGACATCATATGCAAAGGAAGTCTTGTGGCCGTTACTGAAGATGATAGCCTTGTCTGCTATTATTCCATTGGCTATCCGTCTGACTATGGACGAAGGCTGGATCCGTTTCCTGCTCATCGGTGCCACCAGTGTCCTGATGACCACCCTGTGCAGCTATCTCTTTGCCCTGCACAACTCAGAACGCGAGATGATAAAGGAATACATCCAGAAGTTCCAGAATCACTCCAATAAAGTATATCCTCTCAAATTCACAACCAATAAATCATGACTCGTCATTCCATATTAAAGAAAACATTTCTCTACAAGCATATCTATCGCCCCTACAGGGCAAAACAAGAGAAAGCCGTCGAAGACCGCAAGCATGCCACATTCGTGCAGCACGGTGCCCAGGCATTGATACACTTTGCCCAGAGTATGCAACAGGCAGGCCTGGACTATTGGCTCGAATTCGGCACATTGCTGGGAGCATATCGCGACGGCACCTTTGTCCCCAACGAGTTAGATCTGGATGTAGGTGCCTACCTGCAGGATGCCCCACTCATTCACAAGGTACTCACCCAGAACGGGTTCCGACTGGTACGCGAGTTCCACGTTGTCGGAGACAACAATATGGAGCAGACATACGAGTACAAGGGCGTTACGCTCGACGTTATGTACTTCGTACAGTCCGAAGGCGAGATGTGGTGTTATGGAGCTTTCTACGACCCTTGGAGGTGCGAACTGGGCAAGCCATTCTATTTTCAGGTTACAGCCCATCACTTCAAGCCATTCACGTTGGGCAAAATAACATTCCTGGATACCGAGATGAGTGTTCCTGCCAATACCGAAGAGCACCTGATAGAGATATTCGGACCAGGCTATAAAGTCTACGACCCCAACTTTGCGGGCGACCTTAACAAGATCTTCTATCCCTGGGAAGAGAAGTCTGGCATAGGATTCATTAACTATTAATTCCCACACATCATACATTATGAGTGCTATTTGGAATTGGGCAAAAGAGCATTACGATCTGCTCAGCTTCCTGCTGGGGATCGTAGGCGTCTACATCTCCGTCCTCTCCCTGATGTACGAGCTCAGGAAGCGGAAAAAGGAGAAGATGTCACAGCGGAAAAGCCGGTTGGTAAAAGCTTCCCGTGCCCATAGGCGCAACGGAGGCATCGAAGACGGCCCAGTTGCTGAGGGTAAAGATCCTATGCAAGCGGTCTGAGTAGTAACAGAGCTCTATGCCGGCATCATTACCATTACCGGCTATGGTCAGCGAGAATGTCGCCTTGTTGTCTATAATGTCCGGTGCTGCCACATCCCGTACATCTCCATTCACTTTAGCACAGAGCAAATCGTTTGTCGAAGCATATGGCTGCAATTCATCCTGCAGAGTGATGAGCACAGACATAAACTGCTCGTAATCGCCATAATTGGCAGGTGCCCGCCATGCGGGACGATTGTCGTTCCCCGACTTCACAACGGTTCCCTCATCATCTTTGGAGCAGCCCCCCAACACCATGGTGAGGGCTGCTATAATAGAAAGCAATATCTTCTTCATCATTTTACGATTTCTATTTTATCATTATGAATATACAAACCTGTACGACGCGGTTTCTTCTGCAGTCGGATACCATCAAGTGTGTACCAATATCCATCAGCATATCTGTCTGACTTGACGAAGCTAATCTGAGTAGGTTCTTCGGGAGTACCCAATACAGCATCAGCCTGATAAGACAACGGACTCTGCGTAGCAGCTACAAGTTCTCCGTCACGTTCAATACAGAAGAAGAGGTTCTGGTCTGAAGTCTTCTCATCACCACCAATGTTTAGGAAAAACAGACCGTCTTCTGTTATTGCAGCTGCGCCACAACGGCGAGCCCCGTCGTAGGTTACCAGGCTGTCTCCATCACAGACCTCCGCATCAGAAATCTGTGCCACGATATTCATGGTCGTAGCCGTATGATTACGATATTCCGGTACAAGGGCTGCAGAGCCAGAATAACGATTATTGTCGTAATAGAGCGGATAAATGAAAGACTCTGTAGATGCCGCATTACGCTTCAGCATATAGCCGTGTCCCACCTCTAGGTATTGCAATGTACCCTTCCATGTCAGTTCACCACTACTATTACGACTTAACATAGAAAAACCATCCTGCGATTTCAACACATCACCCTCGCTGCCAAGAACCGTATAATCGCTCATAGCCTGAGCAATGGGCAGATTGATTGTCGACAGATAACCAATGCGGTTCCATCCTTTTCTTACCGTAATAGCCTTATTGGATCTCTTACCGCCAAAGTTAGCCGTTTTGGCCGACTTGGCATAAACACGATACATAAGTTGCGGATCCGGCTTCACCAACTGTTCGTTTTTATCCCAACGATATCCTTGTGCATCCTTTGTCTGACGGCAATAGAGAGTCTTGGCCGAAGTGGGTGTGACAACCTCGATTGCATCACCTTCCTCCCATGGAGCAACCCCTCTAAGCAGGTCGCCCAATGCGATGGTGTCTTTAGGTATCACATTCAATGAAACCCAGTTCCAGCCCTTAGCCAGATAGATGGTCTGCACCTCTTTACTGGCATTCACCAGAACCACAGGCCTGCTGCTGGTACCTATTACTGTATCACAGTGGAAGGTGAAGGTCTTGTTCTTCTCTTCGTTCAGTAAATATGTCCTGCCCTTTGAGGCATCGTACAGGCGGAAGCTGAGCGGTGTAGCCGTATTCGGATAGCCATAGACAGTCAGATAAGTAAGCGCTTCGTTGGCATTAGCCTTCTTATCGACTTCCACATGAGCTACGCCCATAACCTCTTGCTGCGGGCCAAAAGCTGCCAGTAAATCACGACTGTCATTAACTACACTACCATCAATATTCACACGAACCACCATATGCATCATCTGGTTCTTGTTCCTCAATTCATCGCTCACACTCCATTGTGGCTGACGGCCCTCAATACGAATCTCCACCGGAAGCGGCTCAGTCATATTATCAGAACCGACAAGAGAGATTACCTCCTTGTATGTGCCGACGTTGATGTAGGGCGAAACGGTAAAGACAATTTTCTCCTCGTCAAGAGCATTGATGACGCCCTGCATCTTCGAGGCAGTTATCCAAACGGGCAGGTCTAACAGTTCGAAGGTTTGCTGTTGTCCACTCAGATTACGAACAGAAGCCTCGAAGGTAATTCCATCTTCGTATGGAGCTGACAGGCTTATATGCTTGACATCCCATCGCAGCGGATTGCGATAGACATACAGATTCATCGTGAGCGGAGATGCCATAGTGTTTCCGTTCAAGTCAGCCACATCACGCACAGTCACATAAACGTTGCTTTTCTCAATCTGATAGTTAGGTACGTCCAGATTTATAAGCAGATCCTTACCGTCGGCTACATAACTGAAGCGTACATTGTCCAATTTGCGAGTATTGTTCATTGGTGCATGATGAATACGGTCGGCAAAGGCATCGATAAAGGGACGTGCAATAATGGTATCGTTGCGCTGGGCAACCACATTCCCCTGTGCATCCTTGTATCTTTTCAAGCTTATTCCCGTAGGCATCAGGCGTTGCGTGCCGTCATCCTGTAATTCAGAGCGTCCGAAATCAAGGTAAGCCCTTAGGGCCGTCTCTTTTCCCGTCGGGAGTTGCGTGCCGTAAGTCTGAATAATGTTCAGCGGTAGAACGCTCTCGAACATTGCCACCTCGTCGATATTACCCGAAAACACATTGTGGCAAGTGTTGGCATCGGTATAGGTAGCACCCAGAGCCAGATTATTACCCATGATACCGCCCAAAGAATCAACGGCAAACGACTGCACGAGCTTTTGGTCGACATAGATATTCCCCACATTACGGCTGCGTGATACAGTCAGGGCGTAATGATGCCAGCCATTGTCGTTGACATCCACCTGACTGATTACCTCACGGCCACCGGAGCGGAATACCAACTGGTTATCGCGCAGACCGATATTGAAGTGATTGCGCGCATCAGGTTCGTTGGTAGCCTCACCGTTTGCCATGAGCGTACCAGTGGGTTTATTGGCAAGGAACCAAAACATCAATGTATAGTCGTGGTAGTCAGAGCGGTTGAAGCAGTCGGGACTCATGCGTAAACCCTTTGTTCCGTCGAACTTCATGGATATGCCGTCGGGGCTTATCCACGTATGGTTCATCAGTATCAAGTCGTTGGCTCCGACAGCGCGATCATAGCTATCTTCACCCTTTCCTTCGTTGAGACCATAGTTGTCAAGCAACCCATGTTCATAGCCCGTGAGCACCTTTTGGCCATATTCGCCCAATTCTGCACCGGATAGCGCGCGGTTCCACAGGCGGAACTCCAGCATCTGGCCCTTGTAGGAGTCAAGGACATTGTAATCCCAGTCATAGCCCAGTCGAAGTTCGCTCTCGCCATCATAGACGCCAGGCACTCTGCCTTGCCCAACAAGGCGCGAACCGTCGTAGAGCTGCATGAGCATAGAGTCCTGTTCCTGAAGCAAGGTGTAGGCCACCTGCCGCAAGCCATTGAACGGTATAGGCTCCTGGCTGCTGATTTGCTGACCATTCAAGACAACCGTCAACCGATGGTCGGCAGTAAGGCCGAACTTCAGGCCCATGTCGCTACCACCATGCGAGAAGACCGTCATTCCCTTTTCACTCTTTTCCGGATTAAGCATCACATCCACAGTAAAACTCTTACCAGCCAGATTACACAGGGATCGCGACATAGCGATAGTATTGCCGTTAAAGCCAAGACTCGTAGAGAGGGATATATCCTTGCTGACTGGTGTCCCCAGCACCTCGAAGTTGTTAATCGTACTGAGGTAGTTACCAGCAATAGGCTCAGAGAACGAAATCTTGATATCGTCGCCAATACCCAAGATACCGTTCTGAGGTTGTGGTGTACCGAACGGAACAGGTCGACGCGTATCCTTGACACCGCTCAGTATGGGCGACGATGCTGTCAGGAACCCATTGCCATAGCGGCAATAAACCACTGCACGCAGGTCATACTGCTGCTCTATGGGATCCACCTCACCAAAGAAGCGTGTCTGGATAGCACCATCAGACGGGATGCTGTCCACCACGCCACTGGCCTGTGCCATCAGGCTGCGGTCGTTGTAAAACGAGCAGACATTCACCCAGTCTTTCTCTCCCTGGGTAGAGAGTTTGTATTGCAGTTCTATATGGTCGAAGCCGCGATAGTTCACGTCGAAGCCCTCGATACGAACAGGCAGGTAGTAGCCCTGACGTTTCGCATCATAGCTGCTCTCGGTGTTCACAACCCACTTGTCACCCGGTGTGGTCACCTTCACCTTACCGGCCGAGGGTACGAAATGAGCCGAGATTAACGTACTGAATACGCGTGGATCATCTTCCGGGTCGTAAATACAAATAGCCAGATTCTCGTAGTCGAAGTCTTGTCCCGGATAGACCTCCACCTGCTTTGTCAGCACCTGATTGGGCGTAAGAGCCACGGTATAGCCGTCACCGTTCAGCACGTTGCCGTCCACCATAATCTTGGCTCCCTTCGGATTGTTGTTGTTGTCTATAGCCAGTTTGAAATAGGGAGTAGTGCTGTTAGGCATCTCACTCTCGTTGGTCAGGTATAATGTGAAACGTGCCGGCTCATCGTAGGGCACATTGCTCACCGATGCCTGCTCGGTCCAGATACGCAGCTTGTTGATTTCTATGGTCTTGGCATCCAGCACAGTGCCGGGGTTGTAGTACTTTGTCACACGCTCATCCTCGTATGGGGCCAGTGTAGCACCGCCACGCGTACGATAGACAAGGCTGCTATAGACAGGCGTCTTCAGCATGTCCATATAGCTGGTAGAGTTTGAACTCAGGTTGGCTATCGTCTTGCCATTCCTCACATTGTCCAGATACTCCTTTGTAATCTGGAAGAAGGAGTTGTCGGCAAGTTCCTTTGCGGTATAGTCCTGTATATTGCTTTTTGTACGATAGACATCCACATTCAGTGTACTCTTCGGATTGGCCGAGAGCGTGAATCCCACCTTCTTGTCCCACGATTCCTTAATACCGTTCTTGTCGTTCATATTGGCTCCGAGGATGGGATTAAACTGGAACTTGATGGCCTCTCCGGCGAACTGGAGATCCACGATGGCTGCATCGTCGAATACTTTATACGTCTGGGGTTCCCCGGTAACCTTGCCACTGGAGAAGATACTTTCCAAAAGATTGCCCAATGGTCCCAGCAGTGCTGCCGTACCACCACCGAATTGGTTCAGCACCGGCCAGCGCAGGTAACGCGTTCTGTCACCGGAACAGCTAAAGCTCTCGCTATACTGCACATTGGCAGCCCCGTCGAAGTTATAGTTCTTCACCAGGTCGGTAGCATTCAGCTTCTCCTCCTCGTTTTTCATCAGAAACATCAGCCAGGCACTTATTTCGTTGTTCAACGCACTGATGCTGTCGCGGCACTGACTCTTTTCCAGTTCCTTGGGTATATACTGTACATAGTCGCTTATCCCGAAGCGCTTGTCGTTCACGTCAACATTGCTTACATAAGATGCAAAGCCCTGTTTATCGGCCAATGCCTGTGCATAGGCAGGGGCCGTACCTTTGGGCAGCAACAACGAGTTACGTATTTTAAGCAGATTGGGCAGCAGTTCGTTCTCGATATGAAACTGCGAATGTATGAAAGTAGAACTGATTGCCGTGGCAACGCCCAGCACCTCGTCACGGATAAGGTGAACGGGCTGTCCTGTCGCATCAGTACCCCTGGCAATTTCCTTCATGGTACCCACCTTCACGTTGATGGGTGTCCCGTTCTTGGCCGTGAAAGTGCCTCCCTGATGGGTGACGAGCATCTGATAGACGCTGTCGGGGACAACACGTACCGCTATGGCGTCCTGCAGGATTGTATTCTCTGTCAGACCTATGAAAAGGTCCGCCTTACTACCCACGAACTTCTTCCCCGAAGATGTCTGGATGCGTTCGGTTACATCAAAGTTATAGCTGTAGTTCCACGACCATCCGAAATAGGTAGCCAATGTAAAGCTGAAGTTCTTTTTTGTCTGGGCTTCGTTGATAAGACCCGATTCCGTACCGGTAACACCCGCCATACCTATGATACCCTGATAGCTGTTTAGAGAGGTGCCGGTAGTCTTGGAGATGTCGAATCCGATGCTGGCGTCGATATTGGCAGAATAGGAGTAACTCAGCTTAGAGCCAGTATCCAGGAAAGCATAGCTATTGCCGCCTGGGGGATCGCGCAGGATGTCCATCAAGTGCGGTATGCCCTTGGCTACGATACGTCTTCCCTGCGGCTTTGGCTGGCTGGCCATCACATAGCCCTTTATAGGAGTCACATCAAAGTGTGTTCCGTCATAAAGCAGCGTAATACTCACCGTCTTTTGTGCCTGATCGTTATCCAGCGTAAAGGTGGTGTTCTGTGGCGTAAAGACGTACGAACCGCCACCCAGGCTATCCAGTTCTACCTCATCCACCGTGGTGTTGCTCACCAGCCCGTTGATGAAGGTCACCTTTCCACCCTTCAGACGTACGATATCAGCCTCGCGTCGCAGGTCGTTATTATAATAGTATCGCTCCACCGCCTGAAGCACCCAGCCATAGGGAGAAGCTGCCATGAAAACAGGCACACCGAAGGCATAGCCCTTCTCCTTGTCCCAAAGCTGAACCATCGACTTATTACCCACATTATCCTGACTCTGGTACTGCTTCACACCCAAGTAGCGCTCGTTTCCCGAGTTGAACTGTGTCACGTCCAGCGAAGGTACACTATGGTAGATACGGCTATATCTGGCCGTATCGCCCTGCTGCAGGTCGGTCAGATCCAGCGTCTCGCCCACCTTTCCTTCCTGAAAGAGCGTGCTATAGCCCGTTGCCGACACCTCCGTCACCTTATACTTCACAGGATAGACCCATGTCTCATACTCACCCGTCTTGTTGTCAGGACGGATGCTGACGCTCCTGCGGTTGCTGAAGACGGTGGTGGTGTCCGTCTTGCTATGTACGATTGTCTCCGTACGTTCCTTCTTCGTCAGGTCGAAGGGGTCATAGACTATATACGAAGTGTTATCGCCCTCTAACATCAGCACAATCTTCAGGCTGTCACCCAGGTTGTTTTTCGACAGCGACTCGCCTAAGGGCAGCAAGCCCTGATCGTTACCGCCCACCACGCGGCCATGCAACAGCACACGCGTCTGATCCCACAAGCGAACCGTACTGACATCCTTTGTCCAGTTATAGTCGCGCTGGTCGCCCGTCTGCGAATCAGGGTTCTGCAGGTAACCGTCGTTCTTGAACCTATGCCCTGCCTTCACGGCCTGCACACGATGCGTTCCCTTGGGGATGCTCAGTGTGAAAGCTCCCTTAGTGTCCGTTGTAATGGGCTTCTGATTGGCATCCACCATCAGCACGCCGTCGCGGCGGAACTGCACACCAGGCACCGGTATGGTAGAGCCCTCATAATAAACGTTTCCGCTATATATATAATAGGTATTGACGGTAAAGATGAAATTACTCTTTAGATTCACATCTTCGTCAAAGCTTACAATCTGCGGCTCGAAGCTGCCCGCATCACCCATCGAAGCTACGCTGATGCGGTAGCTGCCAGCCTGCTGATAGACCAGTCCGCCAATCTCGAAGTAACCCGTAGAGTCTGTGGTGGCAACCCTGATATCTGCCCCCTTGATGTCTCCTATAGGCGTTGCCGTTACTTTCAGGTCGCCCAGTCCTGTTCCGTCGGCCAGACGCACATAGCCGCGCACCATTCCCGTCGGAGCACACTGTCCCGTAACGAGCTGTCCGTGCACCTTCAGCCCCTCGCACTGCAGCACAGACTCCACGCGATAGTCATAGACATGCTGTGGGCGGGTTTTTTTATCGACAAAGAACAGCTGGGTAAGACCTGTGGCCAGTGTGTCCCAACGCTGGCTGTCCAAGGCACCATGCTCGCGGCGCAGTACACGATAGAAATCGCGGTCGCCGCCCGTATTCTTCCATGTCAGCTCCACGCTGCTCTGCTGCTGCTTGGCTGCAAGGTTTACAATGCTGTCGTTGTTCACGAACTTATAGACGGCATCGTCCCCCTTTTCCTGCTTCTCCAATTTCAGCACAAGACTGTCGGCATCCGTCTCATGGAAATGCAGCGGCGACATGCCGCGCTTCATAACCAGACGGAAGTCATAATCCACGCATTTGCGAGTCAGTTCCAGCGTGTACTGCCCCTTGAAGATGGTCGCCGTGTCACTCGAAAGGTCACGGCACTCGGTAGCAACAATCTCTCCGGCATCGTTCTTCATGTCAATATACAACAACAGTTTGGCTCGCGGGTCCCAGATATTGCAGCTGCCCTTTCCCTCATAGACCGCCCAGCCCCTCGACAGGAAAGGCATAGAGGTAGCTGTAGTGTACGGATCAAACATCGAACCCGACATATTAAATGCCCATACTGTGTCTTTGTAGATAAAGAGATGCTTATTCCTCATGCCATCGACACCGTAAGATGCAAGGCCATCCAGGGTATTATACAGCGGAGAGGCAGTAAATACGGCATTGGCTTTCGGGGTATCAGGAATCTGGCCGCCATAGCCCTTGACTATCTTGGTCAGGTACGAATAGTCGGGATATACAAAGCGGAAATTGGACGGTGCAGGTGCATCATCGCTCCAGACACTTCGGTCTATAAAGAGTTTCTTATAGTATTGGATGGCGTTGGGTTCTAAAGTGAGTGAATAGGCATGGGCAGTCCATACTATGAGAGGTCTCGAACATACCACAACACCCCAGATGCCACCGCCATTTTTCTGAGCACTTGGTGCACTATCGTAAATCTTTCCGTCCTTACCCACCAGAAAGCCCAGTTTTCCAAATCCGGGCGACCATGATATGTTAACACTATGCTGGCCGTTGTTCTCCCAGTCAGCAGCCTTAGTCACCTTTCCGAAAGACATCTGCGTCAAGTAAAGGGCCGAGGTCTGCTGGCAGAGTCTCCTGCCGGCTTCCTCGCTCCATCCCCATATCGAGGTTGCCATACGGCGAACGCGGTAACATACCGTCTTCCCATGGAAGCTGTTCAGGTAGTCTTCGTCGGTAAAGGAATAATTCTCCCTTCCTGCCTCGAAATTAATCTGTCCGATGGTCGTCCAATGACTGTCATCATCCTGTGTGCTGCCCGTAACGTTACGCTGCACCTCCCAGAAGTCAGACGGGATGATATCCTCCAGCTCCGGAGCCTCTACCCGCCAACTGAGCATCACCTGTCCGTTATCCTGCAAAACGGAAGTCAGGTCGCGCGCCTGATGCAAGGGTGGTATCTTCACGCGCTCCGACTCTATGTTCAGCGTGTTGCCGTCGTTATCCACGATGTTGCATTTCAGATAGAAATCCTTCAGCGCCCTGTCGGCTGGCAAATAAATATAACCCGAGAGTCCCGCATTGCTGATGGTCATCTCCTTGTTTTCACCACTGATACGGTCTGTATAACAGGCCTTCATACTGTTCACCTTACGGGCTGTAATGGTATAGGGCAGGATGGTCTCGTTGGCGTGTCCTTTCTCAAAGGCCAGCATCGGATCCATCAGCATCACGGCTACAGAGGGAGGAGCAGATGTAGTGAAGCTCCCCATGTTGATGTCCATTGCAGGCCCCTTACCCGTAGTCTCATCCCAAACCACGTTAGCATGCAACTGTATAACCTTTCCCTGCCACTCGTAGGGTACTTTCCAGACAACCTTCATGGTTTTGTGCGAACTGTCATCCATATCGGCACCCAGCATAAACTTCGACCACTGTTCCGGCGTCAGCGTCCAGTTGTCATAACTGCTGCCATATTGTTCGCGCATCACAATGAAAGTACCCCATGTCGTGGCCCATGCCCACGATTGGTCCTCCCAGTTATTGCCCGAGCTTTTCCACTTGAAGATTTTCCTCGTCGTACCTTCTACAATGGCTTCGATATAGCTGTCATCGGTCACATAGACATTGCCCGAGAGCGTCCAATGGTCAAAGGTCGGCAGGTTTAGGGTTATCGTCTCCTTGCCGGTCAGCATGGCCGTATATTTCTGTTTGTCCTTAATAAAGGAAGCCGCATTCACACACTGCGGAAGCAGCAGGGCCATAAGTCCCAGGAGTAAAAGTATCCTCTTTTTCATGGTTTTAGCTAATAAATCTTATAAATAACTTTTGCAAATATACGCATTTCTTCAAATTACGCGTCTCGCCACCCGTTAAAATATGTTAACAGGGCGTTAGTCATTAGACTTTACTCAAGACCTTTACCCTCTGTAATATTCAGCACCACTGAACAGAATTTCTCGTTTTTGTTTGGGGACATTGAATAAAATTTGTAACTTTTCCCGAATTTGATCAAAGAACCGTCCCCTGAGCCCTTAGCATTGAACATTGAACATTGAGAATTAGACTTAAGGCCAATAGCCAACAGCCGACAGCCAAGTGTAGAGTTGAGAGATTAGAGTTTAGAGGCAGTGCTTCGCTTTGCTCAGAAGTTGAAAGTAGAAAAGTTCAGAGTAGAAAAAATCAATTCTCAATTCGGTCGTTTGAAAGCCAATAGGCGACGGTCAACATCCAAACAAAACACAACAAAACGCCCCAGCAGGCTTCACAGCTTGTCGGGGCGATTGAAATGTACAATCTTAATTAGTTATTATCGAATGAACAACAGTTCACGATACTTGGGAAGTGGCCAGAGGGCATCATCTACAATGAGCTCCAGCTTGTCTATCTGATAGCGGATGGTATCGAACATAGGAGCGATGGTATCGTGGTATGCGATGGCCTTCTCGTGCTCGTCCTCTATCTTGTTGGCAACCTTGCGGGCAGCTACCAACTCCTCTACCTTTGTCTCGATAGTTGCGGTGCGCTGTGCTATCTCCTCGATGAGCTTCAGGTTACGGGCATTCAGCTCCTTAGCCTTGTCGGCAGGGAAGGCAGTTACCATGCGCTCAACGTTGCGCAAGAGCTGGCTCTGGTAGTTGGTAGCCACGGGGATGATGTGGTTCATAGAGAGGTCGCCCAGAACGCGAGCCTCAATCTGAATCTTCTTGGTGTAGGTCTCCCACTTCACCTCGTTACGGGCGGCAAGTTCCTTCTTTGTCATTACGCCCAGGCTCTCGAACATGTCGATGCTCTCCTTATCCAGATAGCGCTCGAAGATCTTGGGACAAGAAGTCTCGGTATCCAAACCGCGCTTGGCAGCCTCGGCCTTCCATTCATCGCTGTAGCCGTTACCGTCGAAGCGGATGGGCTTGCAGGTCTTGATATCCTCGCGCAATACGTCGATGATAGCGTGGAACTTAGCTGTATGACCTGTACCGGCCAGTTTCTTCTCGAACTCGGGGATGCGAGCATCAACACGCTTCTTGAAGTCAACCAGAGCCTCGGCTACGGCACTGTTCAGGGCAATCATAGCGCTGGCGCAGTTAGCCTCAGAACCTACGGCACGGAACTCGAAACGGTTACCGGTGAAGGCGAAGGGAGAGGTACGGTTACGGTCGGTATTATCGATGAGCAACTCGGGGATTTCAGGAATATCCATCTTCATGCCCTGCTTGCCACCCATAGCGAAGAGGTCGTCCTTGTCGGCCTTCTCGATGTGGTCCAGCAACTCGCTGAGCTGCTTGCCAAGGAATGAAGAGATGATGGCTGGGGGAGCCTCGTTAGCACCCAGACGGTGAGCATTGGTAGCACTCATGATAGAAGCCTTCAGCAGACCGTTGTGCTTGTATACACCCATCAAGGTCTCTACGATGAAGGTAGCGAAGCGCAGGTTCTGCTCGGCAGTCTTGCCGGGAGCATGCAGCAATACGCCGTTGTCGGTACTCAAAGACCAGTTGTTGTGCTTACCGGAACCGTTGATACCTGCGAAGGGTTTCTCGTGCAGCAATACACGGAAGCCGTGCTTGCGAGCCACCTTCTTCATTACAGACATCAAGAGCATATTGTGGTCAACGGCCAGGTTGGTCTCCTCGAAGATGGGAGCCAGCTCGAACTGGTTGGGAGCAACCTCGTTATGGCGAGTCTTGCAGGGGATACCCAGCTCCAAAGCCTCAATTTCCAATTCACGCATAAAGGCAGCCACACGCTCGGGGATGGCGCCGAAGTAGTGGTCGTCCATCTGCTGGTTCTTGGCAGAATCGTGACCCATCAGGGTGCGACCTGTCAGCAGCAAGTCGGGACGGGCAGCATACAGACCCTCGTCAACCAGGAAGTACTCCTGCTCCCAACCCAGGTTGCTGACAACCTTCTTAACCTCGGGATCGAAATAATGGCATACATCTGTAGCGGCCACGTTAACAGCCTTCAGGGCACGCAACAGGGGAGCCTTGTAGTCGAGTGCCTCACCGCTATAACTGATAAATACGGTAGGGATAATCAGGGTATCGTCCATGATGAAGACAGGACTTGTAGGATCCCAGGCACTGTAACCGCGGGCCTCAAATGTGCTGCGGATACCACCGCTGGGGAACGAGCTGGCATCAGGCTCCTGCTGAACCAGCAGCTTGCCGCTGAACTCCTCGATCATGCCGCCCTTACCGTCGTGCTCAATGAACGAGTCGTGCTTCTCGGCTGTTCCCTCTGTCAGGGGCTGGAACCAGTGTGTATAGTGTGTGACGCCATTTTCCTGAGCCCACTGCATCATACCGGCTGCAACAGCATCAGCTACTGCACGGTCAAGGCGTGTGCCGTTCTCTATGACGTCAATCATCTTGTCATAGACACTCTTTGGCAAGTACTTGTACATCTTCTGGCGATTGAAAACCTTCAAGCCAAAGTACTCGCTGGGTTTCTCACTGGGTGCTTTTACGTCGAGGGGTTTCTTCTTGAATGCCTCTCCGACTACCTGAAATCTTAATGCTTCCATAAACAGTTTTTTGCGTGTTTTGTATGAAAAATCAACTAAACTGGTGCAAAGATAGTACAAAAAGTAATTACGTGCAAGTTTTCTGCAAACAATTTGTGACATTATTATTATTTTTATTGACATAAAGCAAGTTTTGTGGTATTTTGTGTTACATAATGAAAATTTTTGTAAAGTTACATATTCATTTTATTAAGGAGATTTAAGAAGTACTTTGCACCGTAATTCAGAAACTCTTCGTATATTTGCCGTCAAAATTGCAGAAAAAGGCCAACACACACATAAAAAAATGAAGAAAACTATCATTGCATTGCTGATCCTGCTTACAGGATGGCACACCGCACAGGCTCAGGACATAAGCCAGTTTAACACACTGAATGATTCTGCCTATCAGACAAAGGCCGAATATCAGTCGGCCAACAAGTATCAGAAGGACGCCATCCTGTTTATGGACATGGTGGCCGACACACATCCCTATTACGTTAAGCCCGAACGTCGCGAGGAATGGTTTGCCAAGAAGGATGTCCTCTTGGAGAAATGCCAGACCATGGAGACGGACGAGGCCCTGGCCGATGCCCTGAACGAAGTGCTGGGCAAACTGAAAGACAAGCATACCAGCGTAACAACACAGAAGCAGCTGGAAGAGCTGAAAGCGGAATTTAGAAAGGAGCAGAAAGAAAAGGGAATCGTGGCAGGTGCACCCGACAGAGAGCACATCATGCGTCCCCACAACAACATCTACGACTACCAGATATTCTCTAATCAGAGTATCTGCTATCTGCAGTTCAATAAATGTGCCAGCAAAGCCGACTACCCCTTTGATGAATTCCTGAACAATATGTTTGACCAAATAGAAAAGGACGACATCAACACGCTGGTTGTGGATGTGCAGTACAATGGCGGTGGTAACAGCTATTACTGCAGCCAACTGTTTGAGCGTCTGTATCCGGTGGATAAGACAAATTTCTTCAGCACCTACATACGCCTTTCCAACTATCTGGCATCGATAAATCCCGATTACGCATCGCTCAAGGACACTTGGGAAAAGGAAGGACACAAGGATGAACTATACAAATACCCCGCACGAAAGATTCCCGCCAATTACCCTCAGCCAAAACTTTTCGAGGGGAATGTGGTATTCGTAATGGGACCACAGACCTATAGCAGCGCTGGTATACTGCTTACCTTCGCGCGCGACCACCATTTGGGAACCATCATCGGCACGACATCAACTTTCTCACCCTCCCACTATGGCGATGTTCTTTGTTTCCGCTTGCCCAATACGGGTATAAGGGGCAGCATCCCGCACAAGTTCTTCGTACGACCCGACAAAAGCAAGAGTGACGAGACCGTCATGCAACCGGACGTCGAAATCGACCTGGGCGACAAGGATGCCGCTTGGCAATATATCCTGCAACAGTACGGGAAGGCCAAAGCCCAATGCCGCTACTATAAAAGCTACGAGGATTTTACAGAAGACCGCTGGGTGCCGTTGGGTGACATTTTTGTCTCAAGCCATAATGAGAAGTATAAGTTCTGGTGGGGCGGCGATGACTATTCCATAGCTACAGGAGACAGTGAAAAAGACCTGATACTCAGGAACGAGGCTTTCATCATAATGCAGGGAGACATGCTGTACCTAAACTGCAACAAACTGAAGAATAGCGATTTACGCTTTAGCCTTGGCTACGTAAAGGCAAAATACCTGGAAGGCCGAGGCCTGGTTTTTGTAGGCCCGGGAGCAGTTAAGATAGATAAAACAGAAAATGACCGGTCAAATGCCTATGCGGCGGCAGGAACAGCAATCGGGCTGGCCAGTTTAGCTATTACCGGAGTAGGATTTGTTGTTGTACCCACCGGAAATGTCAGCGGCAAAAACAAGGGGCCCGTATGTTACCTTATCTCCGACACTTCGACAAACGCAGAGGGGTATAGGATACGCCAGATTAATGACCGTGTGATGTCTATCATTATGATTAATAATGACAAGCTATGCAAGGAATACTACGCCGAGAAAAACGAAGGAAGGCGCCAACTAGCCAAGCATATAATTCCAATCCTGGAGAAGTCGGGCCATCTCTTTTCCGCTCCAAGGAGGATTGAAGAAACAGACACCCCCGCTGAATAGAAAACAAAAATAAAACCGCAGCAAACGCTGCGGTTTTATTTGTTTATGTAGGGGTTGGGTTATTTCTTCAAGAATTTATCCACCTTCTGGGCTGTCTGCTTACCGCTGGCTATGGCGCGGACAACAAGGCTGGCACCGTTGGCTGCATCACCACAAACAAAGACGTTACTGGGATACTCGGGGTGCTCGGGCTTGAGGAATCCCATGGCCAGAAGTACCAACTCGGCCTTGATGACCTCGGGCTTGCCGGCTTCCACCATGATGGGCCTGCCACCCTCGGGGTTTGGCTTCCAGTCGATGGGCTGCACCTTTACGCCTGTTACCTTGCCATCCTTGCCCTGAAACTCCAGTGTATTGATATTCCAGCGACGCGTACAACCCTCTTCGTGCGAAGAAGTCGTCTTCAGGATTACAGGCCAGTTGGGCCAAGGAGTATTGGGGTTATGGCCTACGGGAGGCTGAGGCATAATCTCTATCTGGGTAACGCTCTTACATCCCTGACGATGAGCCGTACCGATACAGTCAGAACCCGTGTCACCACCTCCAATCACCAACACGTTCTTGCCCTTGGCTGTAATGCGCTCTTCGTCGGAGAAGGTCATGCCGGCCAGCACGCGGTTCTGCTGTGAGAGCAGTTCCAGCGCCAGGTGCACACCCTTCAGTTCACGGCCGGGAGCCTTCATATCACGGGCTGTGGGGGTGCCGGTGGCGATGACGACGGCATCGAAGCCCCCCCTTCCAGCCTCCCCCGAGGGGGAGGGGTATTGTTCATTAATAGCTTTCAACAGAGCATCAACGCCCTCCCCTCGGGGAGGGATGGGGAGGGGGTTATTGTATTTAAACTCCACGCCTTCCTGCTCCATGACGCTGATGCGACGGTCTATGACGGCCTTGTTGAGCTTAAAGTTGGGGATACCATAGCGGAGGAGTCCGCCGGCAGCCTCGTTCTTCTCGAAGACGGTAACGCTGTAGCCCATCAGGTTCAGTTCGTTGGCAGCAGCCAATCCGGCAGGACCGGCTCCGATAACTGCCACCTTCTTGCCGTTACGCTTGGGGCTCTCTATGGTCACGTAGCCTTCCAGGAAAGCACGTTCGGCAATGGCTGCCTCGTTCTCGCGATTGGTAACAGCCTCGCCTGTGGTATGATATAGGACACAAGCCTTCTCGCAGAGTGCAGGACAGATACGACCTGTAAACTCGGGGAAAGGGTTGGTCTTCTTGAGCAACTTATATGCAGTCTCCCATTCACCATGATATAGGGCATCGTTCCATTCCGGGTCTTTATTGCCCAGGGGACAAGCCCAGTGGCAGAAAGGTACACCGCAATCCATACAGCGCGATGCCTGTTCCTGCCTGTCTTTTGTATTTAATGTCTGTTCCACCTCGCCAAAGTCATGAATGCGATCGTGAACGGGGCGGTATCCGGCCTCCTTGCGAGGCACTGTCAGAAATGCTTTTGGATTTCCCATGATTATCTATTGAACATTGATCATTGAATATTTATTCGAGCCTGCTTCCGCTCGGCAATAATCAAGCAAGCTTGCTATTGCTCTCGCTTAATGGCAGCCTTGAACATTAGTAGTCGCGCTGGATATCAGCGATTTTCTCGTGCAGACGGGCCATCTGCTCTTCCTGCAGGACACGCTTATACTCGATGGGAACTACCTGAATGAAGTCTTCCACATGGCGGTTCCAGTCGTCCAGCATGCGTCCGGCCAGGGCTGAACCCGTGTGCAGATAGTGCTGACGGATAAGCTCGAGCAGCTCCTTGCGGTGCGAAGCTTCCTCCACCAGGTTAATCTCTACCATATCCATATTACAGAAGTAGTCGAAGGTATGGTCTGGGTCGTAAACATAGGCTACACCACCGCTCATACCAGCGGCAAAGTTACGTCCTGTCTTACCCAAGACTACGACACGACCACCCGTCATATACTCGCAGCAATGATCACCGGCGCCCTCTACTACAGCGATAGCACCTGAGTTACGAACAGCGAAACGCTCGCCTACCCTACCATTCACATACAGCTCGCCGCTGGTGGCTCCGTATAAACCGGTATTGCCCGCAATGATATTATCCTCGGCATGGAAGCCGGCATCCCGTCTGGCAGGTGGCAGAATGCTGATGCGACCACCAGAAAGGCCCTTGCCAAAGTAATCGTTGGTCTCGCCTTCCAGTCTAAGGTTCAGACCGCTGACGGCAAAGGCACCAAACGACTGGCCGGCAGAGCCCTTGAACTTAATATTGATGGTGCTGTCGGGCAATCCCTTCTCGCCATACTTCTTGGCAATAACGCCTGAAAGCATCGTACAGGCGGCACGGTCGGTATTCTTGATGGCAAAGTCCAGGGTAATCTCTTCCTGCGCATCTATAGCACGCTGTGCGGCAGCAATAATCTCCTCGTCCTTTACGCCTGTTACCTTAGTGAAGTCACCACGGTCCCAGTAGAGCGCCTTGTCTGTCTGAGGTTTGTACAGCAGGCGACCGAAGTCTATTGTGCGCCACTTTTCTGAGGCGGCAGCACTCTCCTCCCCTCGGGGAGGCTGGGAGGGGGTCACCTCGATGAACTCTGTGTGACCGATAATCTCCTTCAGGCTATGAACGCCGATCTCGCTGAGGTATTCGCGCACCTGCTCGGCCAGGAAGGTGAAGTAGTTCACCACATACTCGGCACGTCCCATAAAACGGGCTCTGAGCCGTTCGTCCTGTGTAGCCACACCCACAGGGCAGGTGTTGGTATTACACTTACGCATCATCACACAACCCAGCACAATGAGGGGCAGCGTACCGAACGAGAACTCATCGGCACCCAGCATGGCCATGATAACAACGTCCTTGGCAGTCTTCAGCTGACCATCGGTCTGCAGGCGAACCTGATTACGCAGACCGTTGATAACCAGCGTCTGCTGTGTCTCTGCCAGACCGATCTCGGGCGAGATACCGGCAAAGCGCATTGAGCTGGCAGGACTGGCACCTGTACCGCCCTCGGCACCGCTGATAACTATCAGGTCGGCCTTTGCCTTGGCTACACCGGCAGCAATGGTTCCAACGCCACTCTCTGCTACCAGCTTCACACTCACAGCGGCCGTGGGATTGATATTCTTCAGGTCGAAGATAAGCTGTGCCAGGTCCTCGATAGAATAGATATCGTGATGAGGTGGAGGCGAAATCAATGAGATGCCAGGAATGGCATTACGCGTCTTGGCGATAATCTCGTTGACCTTGAAGCCGGGCAGCTGACCGCCCTCACCGGGCTTGGCACCCTGGGCCACCTTAATCTGTATCTCTTCGGCATTCACCAGGTACTCGGCTGTGACACCGAAACGGCCCGATGCTATCTGCTTGGTTTTGCTGGAGAGCGAGACGCCGTCTACATCAGAGTGGTAACGAGCGTTGTCTTCGCCACCCTCACCGGTATTACTGCGCGCACCCAGCTTGTTCATAGCCAAAGCCAGGGCCTCGTGGGCCTCGATGCTCAGAGCACCAAAACTCATGGCACCTGTAACAAAGTGCTTAACAATGCTCTCTACGGGCTCTACCTCGTCCAGAGGAGTGGGCTTGGCTGCCTTCTTGAATCCGAAGAAGTCGCGGATGAAGATGGGCTTCTCCTTCTCGTCTACCATGGCAGACCATTCCTTGAACTTCTTGTATGAACCCAGACGTGTAGCAATCTGCAGATTAGCTATGGTATCGGGGTTCCAAGCATGCAGGATGCCGTCCTTGCGGTAAGAGAACTGACCGTTATTAGGCAGGAACTCGTTTATCTCGGCAGGCTTGAAGGCCTCGTCGTGCAGACGGATGGCATCGCGGGCAATCTCCTTCAGATTGATACCGCCAATGGTGCTCACCTCTGTGCCGAAGTAGCGCTTCAGCAGGTCCTCGCTCAGACCTATGCTCTCGAATATCTTGGCTCCGCGGTAGCTGCGGATGGTAGAGATACCCATCTTGGACATGATCTTCTTCAGACCCTTGTCTACAGCCTTTATGTAATGAGCCTCGGCTGTTGCATAATCCTCCTGAATCTTATGCTTCTTTACCAGATCATCCAACACGGCAAAGGTCATGTAAGGACAGATGGCACTGGCGCCGTAACCCAAGAGCAGGGCGGCATGCATCACCTCGCGTATCTCACCGCTCTCGACAATAAGAGCCGTCTGGACACGCTTCTGCACGCTTATCAGGTAATGATGAACGGCACTTACAGCCAGCAATGAGGGGATGGCTGCATGCTTCTCGTCTATGTCTCTATCAGAAAGGATGATATAGTTTACACCCTCGTCTACGCAGGCTTCAGCCTCCTTGCAAAGGTCGTCAATAGCCTGACGAAGTCCGCTCTCGCCCTTCTTGATATCGAACAGCATGGGCAGCTTCTTCGTATTAAAGCCCTTATACCTGATATTACACAATATATCCAACTGGGTATTTGTCAGGACAGGCTGAGGCAGACGCACCATCTTGCAGTTGCTGGCATCGGGCGTCAGGATGTTGGTTCCTACAGCTCCGATGTATTCTGTCAGACTCATCACCAGCTCCTCGCGGATAGGGTCGATGGCAGGGTTGGTTACCTGAGCAAACTGCTGACGGAAGTAGTTGAAGAATATCTGTGGGCGGTCGCTGATAACAGCCAAGGGCGTATCGTTACCCATCGCTGCCACAGGCTCCTGACCCGCTGTTGCCATAGGTACAACCGTCTTATCTATATCCTCCTGCCCGAAACCGAAGTTGATAAGCTTGCGTTCGTAATTCTCGACAGCGTTCTCCACGTGGCGGCCGCTCTTCAACTTCTCCAACTGGATGCGGTTGGTGCTGAGCCATTCGCGATAAGGATAAGCCTTTGCCAGCTGTTCCTTGATTTCGCCGTCGTAGTATATCTTGCCCTCCTGGGTATCTATGAGCAGAATCTTACCCGGCTGCAGACGGCCCTTGCTGACCACATCGCCTGGTTCGAAGTCCATCACACCCACCTCGGAGGCGACAACTATCATACCACCCTTGGTGATGGTATAACGACTGGGGCGCAGTCCGTTTCTGTCCAGCATACCGCCGGCATAACGACCATCGCTGAACAACAGCGCGGCAGGACCGTCCCAGGGCTCCATCAGGATAGAGTGATATTCGTAGAAGGCCTTCAGGTCCTCAGAGATGGGGTTCTTATCGTTAAAGCTCTCGGGTACCAGAATGGCCATAGCCTGAGGCAACGAAAGACCGCTCATCATCAGGAACTCAAACACGTTGTCGAGACTGGCAGAGTCACTCATGCCCTCCTGTACAATGGGGCGCAAATCCTTGATGTCGCCCAGTGCCTCGCTGCTCAACACACTTTCGCGCGCCTTCATCCAACCGCGGTTGCCGCGAATGGTGTTGATTTCGCCATTATGTGCCAGAAGGCGGAAAGGTTGTGCCAACTTCCACTTAGGGAAGGTGTTGGTTGAAAAACGTGAATGCACCAAGGCCAATCCACTTGTGAAATATGGATTGGAAAGGTCTGGGAAGTAGCGGCGCAACTGACCGCTCGTGAGCATACCCTTATATATGATGTTCTTGCTGTTCAGCGAACAGATATAGAAGTCCTCATCGGTGATTCTGTTCTCTATTCTCTTCCTTATCTTATATAATGTACGGTCGAGGCCTGCTGCCTCGTTACCTGTAACAAATATCTGTTTGATATCCGGCTCCACCTCACGCGCAGCAGCGCCCAATGCCTCTGGACAGGTGGGAACCGAACGCATGTGCATCAACTGAAGTCCCTCACGTTCTATCTCCTCAATCATCACAGCGAGAATCCCCTGCTGTGTCTTCTCGTCCTTGGGAAGAAAAACCAGACCTGTGCCGTAACGCCCCTTTTCGGGTACCGGTATACCCTGCAACAAAATAAACTCGTGCGGAATCTGCACCATGATACCGGCACCGTCACCCGTCTTATCACGTGTCTCAGCGCCACGGTGTTCCATATTCTCCAACACCTTCAGTGCATTATCCACCAGTTCATGACTCTTTCCGCCATGGATATTTACCACCATACCCACACCGCAAGCATCATGCTCGTAGTCGCTCTGGTAGAGTCCTTTACCGGACCCTGCCCATGCCCTCCTTTGCAGGGAGGGAGCAGTATGTATCTGTTTTGTTGTAATATGCTTCATATTCATTTATTGATTTAATTCTTGAAAGGTAATTACCCCCTCCCCACAAGGGAGGATGAGGGGAGAGTTTTCTCTATTCTACGAAGAGCTTTCTCCGTATTCTCATGGGTACCGAAGGCAGTCAGTCGGACGTATCCTTCGCCACTGGGACCGAAACCTGCTCCGGGCGTACATACCACATGAGCAGAACGAAGCATCCAGTCGAAGAATTCCCACGAGCTCATGCCGTTGGGAGTCTTCAGCCAGATATAAGGTGCATCCGTTCCGCCATAAACGGTAAAGCCCATGCTGGTCAGCGTCTCACGCATCAGTTTGGCGTTCTGCATGTAGTAGCTGATGGTGGTGCGTATCTGCTGCTGGCCCTCTGGTGTATAGATGGCCTCTGCGGCACGCTGGCTGATATAGCTGGTGCCATTAAACTTGGTACACTGACGACGGCTCCACAACTGATTCAAGGGTACGTTCAATGTTTTCGGAACAATCGTGTACCCGCAACGGATACCCGTAAAGCCAGCTGTCTTAGAGAAACTATGGAACTCCACTGCGCACTGCTTGGCTCCTGGAATCTCATAGATGCTATGTGGCACATCTACACTCTGAATGAATGCCTCGTAAGCAGCATCGTAGAAGATAAGCGCATCGTTCCGGAGCGCATAGTCTACCCACTGGCGAAGCTGTTCCTTTGTGAGTGTTGTACCCGTTGGGTTATTAGGATAACACAGGTATATAACATCCACGCGCTCCTTGGGAAGGCTGGGGACAAAGTTATTATCTGCCGTGCAGGGCAACTTCACGATGCGGCGTCCGGCCATCACGTTAGAATCCACGTAAACGGGATAGACGGGATCTGTAACAGCTACCACGCAGTCGTCGCTCAACAGTTCCTGAAAGTTACCCGTATCGCTCTTGGCACCATCGCTTACGAACACCTCGTCGGCATCTATATCAATACCACGTGCACGATAATCGTTCTCTACGATAGCATTACGCAGGAAGTCATAACCCCGCTCTGGGCCATAGCCACGGAAGGTAGCACCCTGCCCCATCTCGTCGGCAGCCTTGTGCAAGGCCTCTACCACAGCAGGACAAAGCGGCTGTGTTACGTCGCCTATTCCCAGCGAGATCACCTCAGCCTCGGGGTTCTCTGCCTTGAAGGCCTGCACCTTCTTGGCAATATCTGCGAACAAATAGTTGCTCGACAGATTCATATAATGGTCATTAATTTTCATATTCCTTTTTAATTGTCAATAGCGGAAGCAAATTCTTCACTCTTCAATGTCTCCCTCAAACACGAACTCAGCCGGGCCTGTCATGTACACATGATTATCAGCCTCGCGCCATTCTATCTCCAGTTCGCCGCCATCCATGATGATACGGCTCCGGCATCCTGTACGACCCGTCTTGCAGGCAGCGACTGCTGTAGCACAGGCACCGGTTCCACAAGCTTGTGTTATGCCGCTGCCGCGCTCCCAAACGCGAACTCGAATACCGTCAGGACGCATTTCGGCAAATTCGATGTTACAACGTTCGGGAAAAGCGGCATGATATTCTAATTCACTTCCTTTCTTCTCTACAGCATCCACATCGTTGGTAAAGATGACGTAGTGGGGATTGCCCATGGAGACAAAGAGGGACCCTTCGCCCAGCCCTTCTTTTGCAGGGCAGGGAGCACATGCCGGGTTATACTGCCTTTCGTCTTCGAATACGGGTTCGCCCATATCTACGGTTACGCTTTCTACCTTATCATCCTGGACATGCAGGATAAGGGTCTTTACCCCCGAAAGGGTCAATAGGTTTATTTGAGTTTGGTTTGTCAGTCCTCTTTCATAGAGATACTTTCCGATGCAACGACTGGCATTGCCGCACATCATTGCCTCAGAACCATCGGCATTAAAGATACGCATGGTAAAGTCCGCCTCGGGCATCGTAGAACGGCCTATCAGTACCAATCCGTCCGAGCCGACACCCTTATGACGGTCGCTCCAGGCAATGGAAGCTGCAGCAGGGTCCTTTATATTATATAATGTAGTATCGACGTATATATAGTCGTTGCCTGCCCCATGCATTTTAGCAAAGTGGATTTTCTCTTTCATCCTGCCGTTCTTTTTGCCGTTTATAGTATCATTTTGTTCATTTACACTGCAAAGATATTACTTTTCGTAAGATTACAACGTATTTTGGCGGCAAAAAGCGGCCTATAGACTCAAATTTATTGACATACATCAATTATCGACCATTCGGACATATCTTTTTGCAACAAATATTTGGAATGAATTGACATTTTGCAATACCTTTGCAGCGAAAACATTGCAATGTGACACAAGGACGCTCATTATTTAAACATTAAGGTATGAAAAAGATTGAAGCAATTATCCGGAAGACAAAGTTCGAGGATGTGAAGGAAGCATTGCTCAACTCGGACATCGACTGGTTTGAGTATCACGACGTACACGGCATCGGCCAGAGCCGACAGGAACGCATCTACCGCGGCGTACAGTACTCGACTGATGTTATCGAGCGCGTAGCAATAACCATTGTCTGCCGCGACCAGTTTCTGGACCCCACCATCAAGGTTATCATAGAGACAGCACACACAGGCGAGGTAGGCGACGGCCGCATCTTCGTGAGCGAAATGATTGACACATGGAGCATCCGAACAGGAGAGCACGGTGACACAGTTTTGAGAGACAAGAAATAAGACCCCCTTCCACTCCCCTTGCATGGGGAGAGAGGTCATATTTCAAAAAAAAAAAAGATTGTATAACTATAAAAAAAATGATCCAATAAATAGCCTCTCACATTAATTCTACTCCCTCCCTAAGGGAGGATGAGGGGTGGGTCCTTTATTATTATGAACGATATAGCTATTTCACTGGATACTGTTTGGATGTTGTTGGCTGCCATGCTGGTATTCTTCATGCAACCGGGTTTTGCACTGTGCGAGGCAGGTTTCACGCGCAGCAAGAACACCGCCAACATTCTGTTTAAGAACTTTGTAGACTTTATGTTCGGCTCATTGCTGTTCTGGTTCGTAGGCTTCGGCCTTATGTTCGGCAGCGATGCACTGGGCGGCTTCATAGGCCTGCCCAACTGGGGCGACCTTTCTTTCTACAAGGGCGACCTCCCCGTCGAGGGATTCCTGATTTTCGAGACCGTCTTCTGTGCCACAGCAGCCACCATCGTCAGCGGTGCCATGGCCGAGCGTACCAAATTCTCTATGTACGTTATATATAGTGCTGTTATCTCCTTGCTGATCTACCCCATAGAGGGTCACTGGACATGGGGTGGCGGCTGGCTCTGCAACGATGCTGCCGACAGCTTCATGATGACTACCTTCGGCGACATCTTCCATGACTTTGCCGGATCAGCCATCGTACACAGCGTAGGCGGTGTGTTGGCTCTGATTGGTGCCATCGCTCTGGGTGCCCGTCGTGGCAAGTACGGCAAGGACGGTAAGAGTCGTGCTATCCCCGGTCACTCTCTGACACTGGCTGCCCTGGGTGTATTCATCCTGTGGATGGGATGGTTCGGTTTCAACCCCGGTTCTCAGCTGGCTGCCTCTGGCGAGGTTAACCGCATTGCCATCAGCCACGTCTTCCTGACTACTAACCTGGCAGCTGCCGCCGGTGGTGTTGCCACAATGTTCTTAACTTGGATTAAATATAAGAAACCCTCTTTCTCACTGACACTGAACGGCGTATTGGCCGGCCTCGTCGGTATCACTGCCGGTTGCGACCTGGTTTCACCCGTGGGTGCCGTCATCATCGGTCTGATCTGTGGTACCGTACTGGTATTCTCTATCGAGTTTATTGACCACGTGCTGCACATAGACGACCCCGTTGGTGCCAGCTCTGTACACGGTGTCTGTGGTATCCTGGGTACCCTGATGACAGGTCTGCTCTCTACCAGCAACGGTGCCCTGTATGGTCATGGCTGGGGCTTCTTCGGTGCCGAGTGCTTTGGTATCCTCATCATCGACCTCTGGGCAGCTGCTTGCGGTATCATCCTATTCTTCGCTATCAAGAAGATTCACGGCCTGCGTGTTCCTGCCCGCATCGAGGACGAAGGTCTGGATGTCTATGAGCACGGAGAGAGCTGCTACAATTAGCGGCCCCCTCTGACTCCCCCCTTGGGGGAGGAAGGGGAGATAAAAATTAAAAGAGAAAAGAGAAAAATTCGAAATTCGAAATTTCTCTAACCCCTAACCAAGTCTCCCCTCGGGGAGATTTAGAGGGGGGCTCGTCTAATCATTTAAATAAAATAAACTTATGAAAAATATATTCAGAACAGGCTCTATCGCCATAGGGCTAGCAACAGTATTATCTATATCCACACCCATTTCAGCCCAGGAAACAGCTTCCGCCCCTGCAAAAGAGGGGCTGGAGTTGGGGCCAGTCACCGCAACCTTTGGCATCGACTTTGTCAACCAGTACATCTGGCGTGGCCAGGACCTGGGAAACGTAAGCCTGCAGCCCACCCTTGGCGTAGAATGGAAGGGGCTTAGCCTTGCCGCCTGGGGAAGCGTAGGTATCACCCGCGCCGAGGACACCAAGGAGTTGGACCTCACCCTCAGCTACAGCACAAAGGGCTTTACGGTCGGTCTGACCGACTACTGGTTCTCTGACGGCAGCTACTTCCAGTACAAAGCTGGAAAGACCACACACATCTGGGAAGGATACATCGGCTATGACTTTGGGTTCCTCTCTGCTACATGGTACACCAACTTTGCCGGCGATGATGGTAAGAACAACAGCCTGAAACGTGCTTACAGCAGCTATCTGGAGTTGATTGCCCCGTTCAAACTTGCCACACTCGACTGGGAAGGTAGCGTAGGCATTGTACCCTGGGCAACTACCTCATACGGAACTACCGGCTTTGCCTGCACCAATGTCGGCCTGAAGGCAACCAAGGATTTTACCATCAAGCAGAAATATCATCTCCCCGTCTTTGTAGGCCTCAATGCCAACCCCAACAGTGGCAAGATGTACCTGCTGTGCGGCGTAGGATTCAGTCTTTAGTTGATAACGACTTTCCTGCCGTTGTTGATATAGGCACCCTTTGCGGTGGGCTTGCCTTTCAGGCGGACACCGTCCAAGGTATACCATGCCCTGCTATCTGAGAAGGTGGCGGGGCTTTCTATGCCTGTGATGATGGAGCGGTACTGACTTTGATAGCGGGTGGGGATTTCCTTCTCCGGCTTCCATATCTTGAAGGCTCCGCAGAGGTGCAGCATGGACAGATAATGCACCAAGCCATCGTAGTAGCGATACTGACCTGTCATGAGTCTTGCGTCCCATGCCATCCTGAGGTTCTTTCGGATGATGTCCTCGTATCCGGGTGTGCTCATCAGGGCATAGCATGCTACGGCATTGCTTCCCACCTGTCCCAGAGTGTACGATTCGCTGGGCCCTGAGCCGTCCCAGTTGAATCTGGCATGTGAGTATCCGTCGGCCTCGAAGAAGTCGATGATTCTCTTTGCCATTATCTGCTGGCGCTCTGCATCCACCCCGAATAGGTAGTAATCCATACCGAAGTTCATGGCGCAGCGCACGGCATCATACATGTATTTGACGGCATTGCGGTTGTAACTCTCTGAGTGTGGTGTGCCGTCGAAGTTGTTGTAGTCGGAGAAAAGGCCCGACAAGGGGTTTGAGCTTTTATACAGGTGGGTACGGGTGGCTGTAGTGGCCTTCTCCCACTTGTCTTTGTTGGTGTCTGTCCATCTGGTAAAGAGGTCCACGTAAGTCGGCAAGTCATAAGAGGGGTCTGAGAAGGTGTAGGCATTGTAGGGTTGGAAGGTGATGATGTAATAAGCTTCGTTGAACAGCGATCCGGAGCCGTTCTTCCAGCATCTGCTCAGGATGTACTGTGCATCCTGCATGTAGCTGGCATCGTGCCATCGGTTGGCGGCAAGGAGCAGGGACATCATGAAATACATCTCGGCATCGGGGCAGTTGTTGCGGTCCTTCATCACACCGGCGGTGCTGTTCTGCCAGGCAAAATAGCCGTCCCATTCGCCGTACTTGGTCCACATGTGTGCCTTTGCCCAGTTCCATAGCCTGTCGAACTCCTCCCTGTGATTTGTCTGCACGCAAATCATCATACCATAAGAAATGCCCTCTGAGCGGACATCGTTGTTGCCGGTATCCTTGATGTAGGCTTCGCCTCTGCCGGATTCATAATAGATAACCTGATTATATCCGCCCTTGAAGTAGTGGTTCCATAGTTCGTCCAGCTTGGCCTGAATCTCTGCATCCGTCTTGCCCAGATAGGTCTTGAAGGGGCTGGTATAGTTGCCTGTGTAGTAGGCACCGCCATATTGGGAGGATTCCTCTGTGGGGCCAAAGTAGCCGCCGTTCTCGTCGAAATAGTTCTGCGCCCACGTCTTGGCGGCGGTGGAGGCAACAAGAATCATAAGTGCTGCGGCCCTCAGAAGTGTGAGCCTGTGTGCGTTTTTTCTCATACTCTTAGTCTTCAGAAACATGTTACTATGTGCTTTCCGTAAGAAATGCAGGGCAAAGGTATAAATTTTTGCTGCAAAAGTGTGTATAACGAGGCAGATTTTTTGTCTATATGGTAAAGGATAACAGCTGAAAATGTGTTTCCGTAGGACAACTTTATAATTATATTATAGCCTATTGGGGGCAATTTGTGTTAAATATATCATCTTAATCAAAATAATTTATCTTTTTGTTTGAAATAAGTTTGAAATTTGGCCAAAACGACGTACCTTTGCAGCGAAATTATACAAATTGATAATGAATTACACATCAGAGTAATGGACACAAAATACATTTTCGTTACAGGTGGTGTGGTTTCCTCATTAGGAAAGGGCATCATTTCCTCCAGCATTGCCAAATTGCTGCAGGCACGCGGTTACAAAGTAACCATCCAGAAGTTCGACCCCTACATCAACATCGACCCCGGTACCCTGAACCCCTACGAGCACGGAGAGTGCTACGTAACGGAGGACGGTATGGAGACCGACCTTGACCTGGGTCACTACGAGCGCTTCACAGGTATTCATACCACGCGCCACAACAGCATAACCACGGGACGTATCTACAAGACGGTCATTGATCGTGAACGTCGCGGCGACTATCTGGGCAAGACCATCCAGGTGGTTCCCCATATCACAGACGAGATCAAGAGAAGAATGCTGAGGACCCCCCTTTCGTCCCCCGAGTGGGATACTATAGAGGCCCCCTCGGGGGCAGCTGAGGAGTCTTACGACTTCGTCATCACAGAGGTAGGCGGAACCATCGGCGACATCGAGAGCGCGCCCTTCATGGAGGCCATCCGTCAGCTACGTTGGCAACTGGGGCGTAACGCCGTATGCGTGCACCTCACGTACGTACCATATCTTAAGGCTGCCGACGAGCTGAAGACCAAACCCACCCAGCACTCGGTGAAGGAGTTGCAAGGCATGGGCATCCAGCCCGACATTCTGGTACTTCGTACGGAACGCCACCTCGACGACTCTATGCGCCTGAAGGTGGCTTCTTTCTGTAATGTGGACCTTGAGTGCGTAGTACAGAGCGAGGATATGCCCAGCATCTACGAGGTACCCGTAAGCATGCAGCGGCAGGGCCTCGACGCCGCCATCCTGCGCAAGATCGGCATCCCCGTTGGCGAAACACCTGCCATGAAACCCTGGCATGACTTCCTCGAGAAGCAGCGCAATGCCACTCGCGAGGTACACGTGGCATTGGTGGGCAAATACGACCTGCAGGATGCCTACAAGAGCATTCGCGAGAGCCTGAATCTGGCCGGCATCTATAACGATGTGAAGGCCAAGATTCACTTTATCAATAGCGAGGAGATAACCTCCGGGAATGTAGCAGAGAAGCTGAGCGGTATGGCCGGCATCGTGGTATGCCCAGGCTTTGGCCAGCGCGGTATAGAGGGCAAGATTATTGCTGCCGAATATACCCGCACGCACGACATCCCCACCTTTGGTATCTGCCTGGGTATGCAGATGATGGTTATCGAGTTTGCCCGTAACGTACTGGGGTACAAGGATGCCAACAGTCGCGAGATGGACGAGCAGACACCCCACAACGTCATAGACATCATGGAGGATCAAAAGAATATCACGGATATGGGTGGAACGATGAGATTAGGAGCTTATGACTGTCAATTAGCAGAAGGCAGCAAGACTGCAGAAGCATACACAGCGGCAGCAAATTCTTCACTCTTCACTCTTCACTCTTCACTTACAATTCAGGAAAGGCACAGACACCGCTACGAATTCAACAACAAGTATAAGGAGGAGTACGAAGCAAAGGGTATGAAATGCGTGGGCATCAACCCTGCAGCAGACCTTGTAGAGATAGTCGAGATCCCAGAGAAGAAGTGGTACATAGGAGCACAGTTCCATCCCGAATACAGCTCTACCGTGCTGCATCCTCACCCACTGTTTATGAGTTTTGTGAAAGCGTGTTTGGGATAATAATAATTCTTCATTCTTCACTCTTCACTCTTCATTTATAATATATGGAACAACTAAAGCATGAATGCGGTGTGGCATTGGTTCGCCTACTGAAACCGCAGAGCTACTATAACCAGAAATACGGCACGCAATCCTACGGCCTGAACAAACTCTATCTGATGATGGAGAAGCAGCACAACCGCGGTCAGGAAGGTGCAGGTATTGCCTGCGTAAATATGGACGCAGCAGCAGGAACGGAATACATGTTCCGCGAGAAAGCACTGGGCAAGGACGCCATAACAGAGATTTTTGATAGGGTAACCCCTCTCCAACTCCCCCGAGGGGGAGCGGATGATGCTCAGGAAGCCTCCCCTCGGGGAGGTTGGTGGGGGTCCCAACTCTACATGGGCCACCTCCGCTACTCCACCACGGGCAAGAGCGGCCTGCAGTACGTTCACCCCTTCCTGCGTCGTAACAACTGGAGGGCCAAGAACCTGTGCCTCTGCGGCAACTTCAATATGACAAATATCGACGAGATATTCGATAAGATTATCCAGCAGGGCCAGTCGCCACGTATCTACAGCGACTCGTACATCACACTGGAACTGATGGGACACCGTCTGGACCGCGAGGTGGAGCGCTGCTTCGTCGAGGCCAAGGAGAAAGGCCTGACAAACACAGACATCACCCGCTACATCGAGGATAACGTGCAGATGGCCAATGTGCTGCGCACCACGATGGCCGACTACGATGGCGGCTATGTGATGTGCGGTATGACGGGCTCTGGCGAGATGTTTGCCATGCGCGACCCCTGGGGCATCCGTCCCGCCTTCTTCTACAAGGACGACGAGGTGATTGCCGTTGCCAGCGAGCGTGCTGTGCTGCAGACCACCTTCGACCTCACCTGCGAGGACGTACATGAGCTCCCTGCCGGCAAGGCACTGATTATCCACAAGGACGGCACATCAGCCCTTGAGACCATCCTCGAAGCCAAGCAGCAGGCACGCTGCTCGTTCGAGCGGATATATTTCAGCCGCGGCTCCGATCGCGACATCTACCGCGAGCGCAAGCAGCTGGGAGAGCAGCTAACCGAGCCCATCCTGAAAGCCATCGGCAACGATACCGAGCATACCGTATTCTCCTTTATCCCCAATACCGCCGAGGTAGCCTTCTACGGCATGGTGGAAGGGCTGCGCGACAAGGGATTCAACGTGCGCAGCGAGAAGGTGGCATGGAAGGATATCAAGTTGCGCACGTTCATCACAGAGGCCGGTTCGCGCAACGACCTTGCCTCGCACGTCTATGATATCACCTACGGATCGCTGAGGGAGAACGTAGACAACCTGGTCATCATCGACGACTCCATCGTTCGCGGCACGACGCTCAGGGAGAGCATCTTCAAGATTCTGGACCGCCTGCACCCCAAGAAGATTGTCATGGTCAGCAGTTCGCCCCAGATCCGCTACCCCGACTACTACGGAATAGACATGGCACGCCTGGAGGAGTTCATAGCCTTCCGTGCCACCATAGCCCTGCTGACAGAGCGCGGCCTGTGGCAGCTGGTCAACGACACCTACGAGGCCTGCTATGCCGAGCTGCGCAAGCCGAAGACCGAGCAGCGCAACTGCGTCAGCGCCCTCTACAAGCCCTTCACCGTGGACGACATCAACCGCAAGATGGCCGAGATGCTGCGTCCCGTAGGCATGAAGGCACCCGTGGAATTCGTTTTCCAGACCATCGAAGGCCTGCATGCTGCCTGCCCCGACCATCAGGGCGACTGGTACTTCACCGGCCAGTACCCCACCCCAGGCGGCAACAAGTTAGTGAACGAAGCTTTTGTGAATTACGTTGAACAGAATTTAAAGCTACAAAAATAAGATATGAAGAGAGAAGCAAGATTGATTTTGGATAACGGAACAGTATTCTGCGGCTGGTCGTTCGGTGCAGACGTGGATACAGTTGGCGAGGTGGTTTTCAACACAGCCATGATGGGCTACCCCGAGAGCCTTACCGACCCCAGCTATGCAGGACAGATACTGGTAACAACCTTTCCCCTGATAGGTAACTACGGCGTGCCAGAGACAGGCGGTCAGCCGTTGCCTACATTCATGGAAAGCGATAAGATACACGTCAAGGGCCTCGTCGTTGCCGACTACAGCCAGGAGTACAGCCATTGGAACGCCAAGGAGTCGCTCAGCAGCTGGCTCAGGCGCGAAGGCATTCCGGCCATCTCAGGCATAGACACCAGAAGACTCACCAAGCTGTTGCGCGAGCACGGCGTGATGAGGGGGCGCATAGAAATAAATGAAGAGTTAAGAGTGAAGAGTGAAGAATTATCCGATTATGGAAGCATCAATTGGGTAGAGAAGGTAAGCTGCAAGGCAGTTATCACCTACAAACCAGACCCCACGGCGGTAGCAAATTCTTCACTCTTCACTCTTCATTCTTCACTCAAGCGCGTAGTGCTTGTAGATTGCGGCGTCAAGGCCAATATCATCCGATGCCTGCTGAACAGAGGTGTGGAGGTTATCCGCGTGCCTTGGGACTACGACTTCAACCAGTTGGAGTTCGACGGCCTCTTCCTGGCCAATGGTCCCGGCGACCCCGAGCAGTGCAGCAAGACGGTCGAGCATATACGCCAGTTCCTCAGCAACAAGGAGGTGAAGCCCCTGATGGGTATCTGCCTGGGCAACCAGTTGCTGGCCCGTGCCGCAGGCGCCAAGACCTATAAGCTGAAGTACGGTCATCGTAGCCACAACCAACCGGTTCAGCAGGTAGGCACGACGAAGTGCTACATCACAAGCCAGAATCATGGCTATGCTGTTGATGCCAGCACCCTGCCCGCCGACTGGGAACCACTCTTCGTAAACATGAACGACGGCTCCAACGAGGGAATCCGTCACAAGACCAACCCATGGTTCTCTGCCCAGTTCCATCCCGAAGCCTGCTCAGGCCCCACAGATACCGAGTGGATGTTCGATGAGTTTGTGAAAACCCTGAACGGTCAGAAAGGCCAGTTAAGCGAAGAAATCTCAACTACAGATAAAGATTCTTCACTCTTCACTCTTCACTCTTCACTTCCCAAGAAGGTCCTCCTTCTTGGTTCCGGTGCCCTGAAGATTGGTCAGGCAGGAGAGTTCGACTATAGCGGAGCACAGGCGCTCAAGGCGCTCAAGGAAGAGGGCGTAGAGAGCGTGCTCATCAACCCCAATATCGCTACCGTCCAGACCTCAGAGGGCGTGGCAGACAAGGTTTACTTCCAGCCCGTAACACCCGAGTTCGTAGAGCGTGTCATCGAGAAGGAACGCCCAGACGGCATCCTGCTCAGCTTCGGCGGACAGACCGCCCTGAACTGCGGTGTAGAATTATATCAGAAAGGTGTTCTGAAGAAATATGGCGTAAAGGTGTTGGGAACACCCGTACAGGCCATCATAGATACCGAGGACCGCGACCTCTTCGTCAAGAAGCTGGACGAGATTGGCGTCAAGACCATCAAGAGTCAGGCCTGCAGCACCAGAGAAGAAGTGCGTCAGGCAGCAGCAGAGCTGGGCTATCCCGTCATCCTGCGTGCCGCATACGCACTGGGCGGCTTAGGTTCCGGTTTCTGCGACAACGAGGCCGAGTTGGAGGCACAGGCCGAAGAGGCCTTCTCATTCTCGCCCCAGGTATTGGTAGAGAAATCCTTGAAGGGATGGAAGGAGATAGAGTACGAGGTAGTGCGCGACCGTTACGACAACTGTATCACCGTCTGCAACATGGAGAACTTCGACCCCCTCGGCATCCATACCGGCGAGAGTATCGTTGTGGCTCCCAGCCAGACCCTTACCAATAGCGAGTATCATAAGCTGCGTGCCCTTGCCATCAAGATTATCCGCCACATCGGCATCGTTGGCGAGTGCAACGTACAGTATGCCTTCGACCCCAACTCAGAGGATTACCGCGTCATAGAGGTCAACGCCCGTCTGAGCCGTTCATCGGCTCTCGCCAGCAAGGCAACAGGCTATCCCCTGGCCTTCGTAGCTGCCAAGTTGGGTTTGGGCTACGGTCTGTTCGAGCTGAAGAACTCCGTCACCAAGACCACCAGCGCCTTCTTCGAGCCCGCTCTGGACTATGTGGTATGTAAGATTCCACGTTGGGACCTCTCCAAGTTCCACGGCGTGAACCACGAGCTGGGTTCCAGCATGAAGAGTGTGGGCGAGATCATGGCCATCGGCCGCACCTTCGAAGAGTCCATCCAGAAGGGTCTGCGTATGATTGGTCAGGGCATGCACGGCTTTGTGGACAACCATATAAATGAAGAACTAAGAATTAAGAATGAAGAATCGTCTGCGGATGGGATGGCGGTAGCAAATTCTTCACTCTTCACTCTTCATTCTTCACTTAGTCATCCGACCGATACCCGTATCTTTGTCATAGCCAAGGCCATGCTGATGGGTTATACCGTAAATCAGATTCATGATCTCACCAAGATCGACCGCTGGTTCCTGCAGAAGCTGAAGCATATCATCCAGATCAACGACCGCCTGCGCGAGTATTCTCATCTGGCAGATATGTACACCTTTATGGAGCCCCTCGAGCTGCTGGAGTACATCGAGGAGCCCGAGTTTGCCTCCCTGCTGCACGAAGCCAAGGTCTACGGCTTCTCCGACTTCCAGATAGCTCGCGCCATCGGATTGGGCGAGTGCGACATGAACATGGAGAAGGCAGGCCTCATCATCCGCAAGTGGCGCAAGGATCTGGGCATCAAGCCCTACGTGAACCAGATAGACACCATGGCGGCAGAGTATCCTGCCCAGACCAACTACCTGTATCTGTCGTACGTATAACAATAAGGTAACAGCAATATCACAGGGCGGATAGCAACGGAAAACGTTGTTATCCGCCTTTTTTTGTTGCAACACATATCATTATGACAACGGAAAATGATATAATTATTGCTTTATGTCAACAAATATTGCATTTTATATATAAATATGTATCATAAAAACTTGTCAATATTTACAGAATGATATATCTTTGCACGGAAATTGTATAAAACCGTAACATTATGTGTGGAATTGTAGCCATATTTAACATCAAACAGCAGTCTCACGAACTGAGAGAAAAAGCATTGCGTATGAGTCAAAAGATCCGTCATCGCGGGCCAGACTGGAGTGGAATCTATTGTGGAGGCTCAGCCATCCTGGCACACGAGCGACTCAGCATCGTGGACCCCGAGAGCGGCGGTCAGCCCCTCTTCTCGCCCGACCACAATCAGGTACTGGCCGTGAACGGCGAGATATACAACCATCAGGAAATCCGCCGTCGCTATGCCGGACAGTACGAATTCCAGACGGGCAGCGACTGCGAGGTTGTTCTGGCGCTGTATAACAGCCTCACCCCTAACCCCTCTCCAAAGGGCGAGGGGAACCTTCTCACTCACGAACAGATTTGTGGGATGCTGGAGAGTTTGTCAGGTATCTTCGCCTTCGCCCTCTACGACGAGGAGCGCGATGCCTTCCTCATAGCCCGCGACCCCATAGGCGTCATACCACTCTATATAGGTTATGACAGCGACGGCACCGTGTACATAGCCTCCGAGCTGAAAGCCCTCGAAGGCCAGTGCGAACGTTACGAACCCTTCCCCCCGGGACACTACCTTTGGAGTGAAGAGTTAAGAGTGAAGAGCGAAGAACGAAGAGTTAAGAGTGAAGAATTAAAATTACCAAACAAGATCGAAAGTAAATCTGATTCTTCATCCTTCATTCTTCATTCTTCATTAAAACGCTATTATCGTCGGGACTGGATGCAGTATGATGCTGTGAAAGATAACCCTGCCAGCGTTGATGCCATTCGTGACGGTCTTACAGCTGCTGTGAAGCGCCAGCTGATGAGTGATGTCCCCTATGGCGTGCTGCTCAGCGGCGGTTTGGATTCCAGCGTCATCTCAGCCATTGCCGAGAAGTTCAGCGAGCACCGTATCGAGGACAACTCCCAGACCCGTGCCTACTGGCCCCGTCTGCACTCCTTTGCCGTCGGCCTGAAGGGTGCCCCCGACCTTGCCAAGGCCAAGATGGTAGCCGACCATATCGGCACCGTGCACCACGAGATCAACTACACCATCCAGGAAGGCCTCGATGCCATCCGCGATGTCATCTACTTCATCGAGACCTACGACGTCACCACCGTCCGTGCCTCCACCCCTATGTATCTGCTGGCCCGCGTCATCAAGTCCATGGGTATCAAGATGGTCCTCTCGGGCGAGGGAGCCGACGAGATCTTCGGTGGTTACCTCTATTTCCACAAGGCCCCATCCGCCAAGGACTTCCACGAAGAGACCGTTCGCAAGCTCTCCAAGCTCTATCTCTACGACTGCCTGCGTGCCAACAAGAGCCTCTCCGCCTGGGGCGTAGAAGGCCGTGTACCCTTCCTCGACAAAGAGTTCCTGGACATTGCCATGCGCACCAACCCAGAGGCCAAGATGTGTCCGGGCAAGACCATGGAGAAGAAGATTGTCCGCGAGGCCTTTGCCGATATGCTGCCCGAGGCCGTTGCATGGCGTCAGAAAGAGCAGTTCAGCGACGGCGTAGGTTACAGTTGGATAGACACCCTTAAGCAGATCACCTCCGAGGCTGTCAGCGATGAGCAGATGGCCCATGCCGCCGAGCGGTTCCCCATCAATCCGCCCAAGAACAAAGAGGAGTACTACTACCGCTCCATCTTTGCCGAGCACTTCCCCAGCGATAGTGCAGCCAAGAGCGTGCCCAGCGAAGCCTCTGTAGCATGCTCCACCGCCATAGCCCTGGAGTGGGATGCCGCCTTCAAGAATATGAACGACCCCAGTGGTAGAGCCGTCAAGGGCGTACACGAACAGGCGTATTAGGTCAGACCTTAGGCGTTTGAGAGCCAATAGCCAAACAAAAAGCCTGCTTTATGAGCAGGCTTTTTGCTTGTTTAGATGCCTCTCATGCAAGAGGCGGTTCCCAGTGCTGTGATAGCTGCCGTTATGATGCTCGCTATCAGTTGGAGGATAGCCCTCCACGTTTCTTTACTTTTCATATTCTTTTAATGGTTAAAGGTTAGGAGCCTCACCCCCCGCCCTCTCCGAGGAGAGGGAGCTGAGGTTATGAGGACTTTGTTAAATTGTTAATAATCTTTT
>JAEEGJ010005130.1_pt1 | contig 42130 bp, 38 predicted proteins | sample 8958761 | NCBI WGS metagenome assembly JAEEGJ01 (sample SAMN16246546, study PRJNA631951) | gut metagenome | biome: gut microbiome; feature: rumen; material: RS-attached | host: Bos | place: Iran: Karaj | collected 2018-10 | reverse complement strand
CTCGAACTTTTTTACTAAAAAACTTGCAAAACGCAAGAAAATTTTGTATCTTTGCACTCGGATAATCCTTGGGATGATTAGCCCACTTTCGGTTCGAAAGATTGTAATGGGACGCTGTGCTGAAACACGCACCACCAGATACCGCCGTGAAAAGGAAAAACGAAAACTCCCAGTAATTAAATTTTTGTTTAACATTTAAAGATTTTATTGTATCATGACAGATTCAATGAGTAGTCGTCGTGGGCAGACTTTAAATGCCCATACTGAGAGTTTGCTCCTCATCGAGCAGTATCTAACAGACAACTACCTGTTCCGCCGCAACGAGCTGAACGGCAAGGTAGAGTTCGCCATCATCAAGACCGACGAGCAGGGACTCGGCGTGGAAGACAACCCGCCCTTCCGACCGCTGACACAGGAGGCGCTAAACAGCATCGTCATCCGTGCCAAGCGCGACGAAATCTGCGAGAAAGGGTCGCCGAAGCAGGACATCATCGACTATGTCCACTCGGAAGAAGTGCCCCTGTTCAATCCCATCCAGGAATTTCTCGACCACCTGCCTCAATGGGACGGACAGAACCATGTAGCACGGCTCTTCTCACGACTGCCGGGCATCAGCACCGAACAGCAGAACTTCCTCTGCATCTGGCTGCGCTCCGCCGTTGCCCACTGGCTGCAGATGGACACGCTGCACGGCAACGAGGTAGTACCTGTGCTCATCGGCAGTCAGGGTTGCGGCAAGACAACGTTCCTGCGCCGATTGCTTCCCAAGGAATTGCGCGAGTACTATCTGGATCACCTGAACCTCTCGAACAAGTTCGACAAGGAGATGGCGCTGACGAACAACCTGCTGGTGAACCTCGACGAGCTGGAGGCCATCCGCCGCTCGCAACAGGTTGTGTTGAAGCAGACCCTCTCGAAGAATAAGGTCAACGGCCGCCCCATCTTCGGCTGTGCCCAGGAAGACCGCCAGCGCTTTGCCTCCTTCGTGGCGACAACAAACAATCCGCATCCACTGACCGATGCCACGGGAAGTCGCCGCTACATCTGCTTGACCATCCACAAGGGACAGCTCATCGACAACATGGGCGACATCAATTACGAACAGCTTTACGCCCAGGTGCTGCACGAGCTGAAGGAGATGCAGGCTCCCTACTGGTTTAACAACGAAGAGGTGGCGCGCATCCAGCAGATGAATCTGCAGTATATGGAACTGAAAGACCTGCCCGAAATGGTGGAAGTCTGCTTCCGCCACCCCAAGGAGGGCGAGCAGGTCAAAGCGCTGACCACCACGCAGATACTCGATATTATCCGTAGCGAATACCCCTCGGTACCGATGACCCACAGAAGCAGGATAGACCTGGGACACGCCCTGAAAGTCCTCAACTTCGAACGCCGCGAGCACGGTCATGCTGCCTGCTACCTGGCAGTTCCACTGAAGGCCGCATGAGGGATGAATGGGAGGTTCATAGGAGGATGACAGCCTTCATCCTCCTATGCCTCAGCCCTCTGTACATCGTGGTTTGAGCCTCCTATGGTACGATGGGAGGATGATTTGCAAATTCCGTGAGAAAAAACAAAAACACCTCGGCAGAATCGTCATGATTCTCCGAGGTGCTGTTTTGTTCAGTTAATGGTCATTAATATGTAAAGGTACCTGTACCAATATTTATATTCTTGCTTATAACCACTATTTTACATTTTACTGGCTGCTGAATGTGTCGAAGAACTTCCTTCTAACATCTTCCTTCTTTCTTCAGCCTTCATCTTTCTTCCTTCAGCCCTCAGCCATCTTCAGCGAATCAAAGTCCCCTGATTCTTCAAAATTACAGGTAGAGTAGGTGAGCCAGTTCTTTCTACAGGTAATAAAAAGACGTACTAAACTCAAAAAATTGATATTATTCTTAGCAAAAACATTGTCGATTCAGAAAAATATCGTAACTTTGCACATGAAAAGTGCGAGTACGGGCTGCACCTCGGCAATTCAAACATGTTTGATTGCTCTCGGTTTGCACCGTCCTTGCGCCAAGAATTAGAAAAAGGAGATACAACAATGGCAACAGCAATTAAAGCAATTCCCACGCTGAAAGGCAAGGAGGCTCGCGAGTTTCTTCGTCGTGCAGAGGAAGCCGAGCGTGACTTTAAGGGAAACAAGAACAAGGATCAGCATCCTCTTTGCTTGATGGCTCATGAGATACTGAGCAAGGCAGGTATGCTGTAATATACGGATTTGCATATGTCTTTCTTGATAGAGCATTGCACATTCTTTGAACTGACAGAGGACATTCTCGCCACCTGTCAGCCTTTTTCTTGTGGCAATGCTGACCTCGATGATTTCTTTCAGAACGATGCCACTCGCTATGCCTACTACTTGATGGGAAAGACTTATTGTTTTCGTTTGAATAGCGACCCATCAAAGATTGTCTGTGCCTTGACCGTCTCTACTGACAGTACCCGAATTTATGATCTCCCTCGTAGTCGTCGTGACTACATGAAGAGTCTTACCCATCATGAAAAACCACTTCGCAGATACCCTGGAGTGCTGATTGGTCGCCTTGGAGTTAGTAGTGAATTTGCAGGAAAGGGCATCGGCAGTGAAGCCCTTGATTTTGTAAAAGGTTGGTTCTATTCCAGCAGCAACAAGACTGGTTGCCGCTTTGTGATTGTTGATGCTGTCAACGAGCCACAAGTCCTTTCATTTTACGAAAAGAATGATTTTCGGCCTCTTTTTCCTACAGAAGAACAGGAATTTACATACACAATGGGAAAGAAAGATGCCCCAGTCAAGTTAGACACTCGTCTAATGTACTTTGATTTGCTGAACTTGCGCCAAGAATAAGGCATATCCCAACCCATAAAAGTGGTATTCGGCCTGCTCAAATACAAACAGGACTTGCAGATTTGAATGTAAGCCGTGGGGACAGATACTGAGTCATAGCAGCCGTCATACCCAAGTACCTCTGTCCCAGCGACTATTACAAGGTTTGTGAAAATCGTGCAGGATTTTTTTAAAAAATTTTGTTGTTTTTTTTACACGATTTATTTTTCTGTTTAATGATTTCTTAGTACTTTTGCAGTTAATAACAAGTAACCAACGTAAAGGATGGACGACCAACAAAATATCATCATCTACCGCACAGCCGACGGACGGGCTTCAGTGGCTCTCTATGCCAAAGATGGAAAGATTTGGCTGAACCAACAACAGATGGCAGAACTTTTTGCCACCTCTAAGCAATTGATTAGTCACCATATTGCTAACATACTGAAGGAGAGAGAATTAAACGAGATTTCAGTTGTCAAACAATATTTGACTACTGCTGCTGATGGCAAGAATTATAATGTGGTATTCTACTCACTTGGATGCCACAAGGACAGGTGTGTGACGTTTGATGTAAGATGTCTGATGGCTGATTGACGAGGTAGATAGGCCGTGTGCGGACAACTAAAGGGATTAACTATTTTTTGCACATAATAGTGGGGTGACGATTAGGTCAGTCCATTATTTTTTTTTAATTTTGCGTCCGCAAAAAAATAGTATGGAGAAAACTGGAGAATTAAATATACTTGAAAACCTGGAACGAAAGATGGGGGCGTTGGGGGGTAGCAGTTGCCTGATGTCGCTCAACATGATGAGTCTGAGCCTGACGATAGATATATGCCGGACGACCCGTTACTTCGAGACGCTTTTGGACCAATGGCAAGAGTGTTTGCCTTTGGGAGATGCCCGTGACGTGAATTTCTCTTCATGGGGTGGCAAGATATGGGATATGATGAAGGAAGCGCAAAGGTTTTACAGCTTACACAATGTGTCCTTGAACCTTTATGAGTATGAAGCTGAGAGTTATGTTAACTTCAAGGAGGAACAACAGCAGGTGGGTGTCTATGAGGCAACTATCAGACCCGCACAACTTGTAGCAGCTGATCATATACCAGTCATCCTAATCTGTTCGTTGCGTGAATTGGCTGAAGTGCTGATGGAGATTTCCGAATTTCTAAACTCTCCTACCGAGGAGCAAATAGCAGTATCGTTTCAGGAGTGGTCAGAGAACTACAAAAAGCACTACCAGCGCTCGTGTGCTAATAAATACAAGCGGTGGAAGATACAGTATTCTACACGTACGTTGAAAAAACACGTGCAAGAAAGGATGGCGAAGGAAACGGAGGAATTCAAGAAGTTGTTTGTTAATGATGACGAGTTTGAACAGGTGTTTGATGTAGAGCAACGGACTATCGACTTAGACGGACTGTCACGTTTCCTGTTTACTCATGCTGAGCGCTTTGGCGTGTCATTCATTGATGATCGTCCAATGTTCAGCACTGAGTTGTTACAACTGTTTAACTTTATCGAGATCTGGAAGCTTATGCAGGCAGATTTGCAGTCGCCCAAAAAGCGTTCTGAGCAACCTGTCGTGGCTAAGGACGAGATAGAAGAGAAAGTGATGGAGGCTGTAAAGAAGGTGGAACATTTGGTGGTTCAGAAGTGGAGCAAACACGCGAATGGTCTTTGGAAGAAGACATATAGGACTTTCAAGGCGGAGATTTCGAAAGCGGGTCCTCATGAGAAATTCAAAGAGTACAGCAAGAAAACGGTTTATTGTATCATTGGCTACCTGAAGTCCAATGGGGTGTATGATAATTCGAAGACTAATGTCGAGGTGACCAAACTGCTGGAGGGTTGTAACAATGGAATGCGTAAATATATAAACAACGGTTTGGAAGAATTGGACCTTGCCTTGCAGAAGCGTCTGAAGGATTTTTTCAGTGAGGAAATGAAGCAAATAGCCTGATAAGACAGGTGGTAGTTGCAAGATAGTTGCGTGATAGTTGACTTGTTCAATTATCACGTTTTTTTGTTTTATGCCTGTTTCGGGTCTGATAGATAAATGATAGTATCTTCCCGTAAGATAGTTTGCTCTCATCTTTTTGCCTTATTACCTTTGCGGTATCGAAATTTACAAAATTATTTATTAACCCGGGTTGTGTGAGAGTTACCTAGGAGAAAAGTCGACAAGCTCAACACTGCTCACAACAACTTCGGAAAGATGAAAGAGATAACTCTTAGAGTGAATGACGAGATGGCTCAGCTGATGGAACAACTGGTGGAGCATCTGGAGGGCGTGGAGATGGTGGCTTCTGGCGAGTGTGATGATTCTATTGAGTTTTGCGACCAATGTCTGCTGGCTGCCTTGACGACATTGCGTGAGAACAAGGTGATAGTACATCCTTATGACTTCACATGGATCATGGCTGCTATCAACCAGTATGCTGTAGATGGTATCGAGGGGTTCCGTTCGTCGAATGCGTTCGTGAAATACCTGAAAGTGCTGGGTGTAGAGGATGTGCCTTGTAGAGACACTATATCAAGCAATATTAATAAGGTGGAGGATGTGTATCCTACGTGGACGTTCAGTGACACTGATGAGCCTTGTGAGGTAAGAAGAAGGAGGAATGTTGCCATACAGTTTGTCGCTGCATATAACAAGGCAAAAAGGCAGGGTTCGACAGGATGTTCGACAAAATAAGGAACATATCGACAGAGTGTTCGACACGGCACATGACTGGTCTTTCACAGGTCAAAAAGTCACAGTACTTTTGCATTGTCGAAAGGACAAAAGACCTAACGACAGAGCTGTTTGACATCGCTGACACAACGGACACACTCGGAAGGCCGAGGAGGAGAAAACGAACACGAATTTCACAAATAACACGAATTAAAACTAATTACAATGAAGAAAGCAAGTGAGATGATTGCCAACGATTATGGCATAATGATTAAGAAGTGTTGTGGCTCGTGCCACAACCGTGGATTTGACGATCAGGAGCGACGCTGCTGTCTGCTGACAGGCAAACATGTCAAGGGCAAAGCGGTGTGTGACGAATGGTCGATGAGCGACGGGCTGAAAAATCTGGGCTGCCAGCATGGTAAGGTGCAGCGTAGGGAATATCAGCTTTCTCTGATGGAGGTACGCACCTCCGAGCTTAACGCTGTTGCCAAGGCGGAAGAAACGGAACCGGCCAGCGTAGAAAGCATACGAATGGAATTCGAACTGAAGCATGGCTCGAGATTCTTGTTACATTAAAGATTAAAATTCAAAAAAAATTAAAGATTAAAGCGTATGACGAAATTAAACATGAAAATTAAGGTGACTACGGTGCAGCATGGCTTTGCACTGGAGATTGGAGAGAAGGGCTGGTTGTGTGAAGACGAGCTGGAACTGGCGGAGGCTGTAGCCTTCAGAGTGGGAACGGGTTGCACGAAACCTGTATCGAAGAAGAGAATGCGTATGCTGCTTCGTGCTATGGCATATGGGAAGATGAAAAATAAGAAATAAAGATTAAATTTCAGAAAACATTAAAGATGAACCTTGGGTGATGCAGAGGGAGTCAATTGAGCATCCAAAAAGCGGATGTAGGGCCCAATCTCAAAGCTGACCTCAGCAATCAATTTTTTCGATAAGCCAAATGACCAAAGTCAAACTCGTTTGAACTTTGGCATGGCGAGAAAAATTCGATGTAAATCAACTCAAGAAAAGATGAAAAAATTTATATTTGTTATTAACGCCATCGAGCTGTTACACATGCTCACGAGTGGCAAGTACGTACAAGGTGTATTGTACATTGACAAGGAAACAGGATTACTAACCTTTAAGGCTTACAACCGTAAACCGAGGAATCAAGGAAGTGACAGACTGATACATCAGCTGGAAACGGGATGGGTGAAGGAGTCGCAGGAGAAGTACAAGCTGTTTGTCAGCGTGTATAAGAAGCTGGGACTGGCTCGCATCCTGAGCATCATTGACCGAGAGACCAAGGAGGCTAAAACGGCCTTGTTTGACAAAGAACTGATTGAGAGTATTTAAACAATGTTTTGTATTCAAGACAACCAATATTTTTCTCCTGCAGTGCCCGGCACTCAGGAGAAATTTCATGAGGTACTGGACTCGCCACTGGTAAAGTGGAAAATAGAAACAATACGCAAGGTCAGACAACCTGAGGCTATCAAACTATGGGGCTCGAACACCGACTTTCAGAAATTCTGCCTTAAGGAAGCAGGAAAGAAAAAGACGGGCGAGGCCTTTCAGGAGCTTACGGACGAGGAGAAGCTGGCAAGATGGGCTAACAGTCTGAAGGAGTCGTTGCCATGCCTGATTTTCGGGGCTCGTGACTTCGACGAAACGCCCATGAAAAAGGATCCTGAGAAGAAGATGAAGCGCAGGGTGCTGCAAGGCATCCATCTGAGTGGCCTGTTCATGTTCGACGTGGACCATGTGGACAATCCGCGTGAGATTTTCGAAAGGACACAGGCTGAGGGATTCCCCTGGGAGGTGGTGTTTGCCCATGTGACGTCATCGGGGCACGGATTGCGACTGGTGTGTAAGGCCAGAAGGGAGATTGGCAACATTGCCGATAACCAACTGGCACTGGCCAAGGCTCTGGATGTCACGCCAGACCTTTCGTGTATCGACGCCAGCAGAATCAGCTACGCCCCCATGCGTGAGGATGTGTATTATTTGAACGAGGAAGAACTTTTGAACTATTATGATGAGGAGTTTGACAAGAAGTATTGCGAGGCTTATCGTAGTGGTCGTACTGAGGCTACGAAAGAAATGAGGAATGAAAGAAATGAAAATGAGAAATTAAGTAATGACGATGAAGAACGAGAACTTGACTACCACGGAGTCAGCTATGACAAAATCTGTGAAGCGTGGCAGGAAGCGCAAGGTGGTGCGCCAGGCGTGGGAGATCGCCACCGAACCATGCTGCAACTGGCTCTCGACCTGCGGTATATCTGTGACAACCAGCCGGAGATGGTGTGTAGGGCCCTTAAACGGTGTGGATTTGTGCAAGACATCATCCGTGAGCGAGGAGAAGAAGAGGTCAGAGCAGTTGCTGATACGGCTTGTGAGCGAAGAATGTACAAGGACATCCCGAAAAGGATGCAAGGGGTGCTTGAAAGTGCTGGTGTACACACCGGCCAGTCAGCAACAGCTGAGCGACCTGTGGCAACGGTTGACATCCCTTACGAGCAGTTCGCTGAAAGGCTGGAGCCTCTCCTTAGCGCTCCTTATGCCGACGCCTGTCGGGGAGTGAGCCGCGAGAACTGGCTGGGGGCGGTGTTTGCCGCCGGGGCGATGTACTGCACGCTGATGACGCGCTGCTGGTATGAGCACTACGACGGGGCGCGGCAGCGCATGAACCCGCAGGTGCTCATCATCGGCCACCCTGCCAGCGGCAAGTCGTTTGCGAAGCATCTGGACGACCAGATTATGTGCTCGATGCGGGCGCAGGACGCGGAGGTGAGAGCGCAGGAGACGCGCTACAAGCAGGAGCAGAAGAAGCGCGGCACGAGCAGCAAGGCACAGAAGCAGGACGCGCTGGTGGAGCCGGAGGGCATGATACGCTACCTGCCCACCAAGACCTCGAACAACATCTTCTTCCGGCGCCTGAAGCGGGCGAAGGAGCTGGTGGACGGCGAGCAGATGCCCCTGCACCTGTATATGTTCGACTCGGAGCTGGACTCGAGCATCACGGCGCAGAGCGGAGGGGCATGGATAGGCAAGCACGACCTGGAGCTGAAGGCCTTCCACAACGAGCTGTCGGGTGTGGACTATGCCAACGGCGACTCCATCAACGACATCCTGCCCGTCTACTGGAACTCGGTGACGACGGGTACCACCGTGAGCCTGCACAAGAAGTTCACGCTGAGGAACATCAACGACGGACTGTGCTCGCGCGTGGCCATCTTCCAGATGGAGCGGGCGAACTTCCAGATGGTGCGCAAGCGCGTGGTGGACAGGCAGGCGAACGAGGCTCTGAAGCAGTGGGGATTCCGACTGGAGCAGCTGCATGGCGAGCTGCCCTTGGGGCGGCTGATAGACCATGTGTACGACCTGTGCGAACTGAGCGCACAGGAGGCGGAGGCGGCTGACGACCTGGTGCTGGACTACCTGCGGAAACGTGCGGTGTTCTACGCCACATGGTTCACCGTGCCGCGCATCGTCTGCCGACAGTATGATGCGTTCAAGAAGACAGGGAAGTTGGAGATTACGGACGACGACCTGAAGTTCGCCACGCTGATGTACGATGCGGTGATCTACTTCCAGGACTACTTCTTCGGACAGATGCTGCAGGACTCGTGGGACAATGCCGAACGGGAATATGTGCCCCGTCGCAAGAACTCGAAGAATGCAGATGCGTATCGCGACCTGCCGGAAACATTCACTGCTAAAGACGTGATGAGGGTTCTCGATATAGAGAATAACCCAGCAAATCAGCAGTGTAAGCGTTGGCTGAAGCACGGCTTCGTGGAGCGCGTCAAGCAGGGTAGGTACAAGAAGGTGATGAAGGAAATTATTGTATAATGCTTAATGCTAATGCTGTCGCAAATAAGAAATGAAAGAAATGAATAAGCAAATGAGACTCTCCGAGCATTTTACGCTCGGAGAGCTTTGTAAGACAAGTGTGAAGGCACAGAACGTGCCTGGAGAGAAAGAGGTGGAAAACCTCAGACGGCTGTGCCGATGGCTGGAACGGCTGCGGCGGCGCTGGAACGAGCGCTATGGCGAGGGTGACGACCCGCTGATTGTCAACAGCGCCTACCGCTCGGCAGAGGTGAACCGGTTGGTGGGCGGTGTGCCGACATCGAACCACCTGACGGGCTGCGCAGCAGACATCCGCGTCTGCGGACTGGAACAGCTCATCCGCTATGCCACCATCCTGCTGGACATCAGCGACGAGTCGAAGGAGGACTTCGACGAGCTGCTCTTGGAGCGCAACAAGGCAGGACGCTACTGGCTGCACTTCGCCGTGCGCCCCAGCGGCAACCGCAGGAAGGTGAGGATGATATAAGTGGTGAGAGGTGAGTGGTGAGTGGTGAGAGGTGAGAGAAATGGGTCTATAGTCCCTGTGCATAATGGGTAAAAATACCTAAAATAATTAAAATTTCGGATGTCTTCCTCGTATTGTCATTTTTATGTCGTACCTTTGTAGCAATATCTAAATAGTAAGGATATGCGTATGAGACGTAAACTGATCCTGTTGATGGCAGCACTGCTGCTTATACCTATGGGAATGAAAGGTCAGACATATCAGCAAATGTGGCGACAGGTGGACGAGGCCCAACAGAAGGACTTGCCCCAGACGGCTATCCGCCACTTGCAAAAGATAGAGGCGCGGGCGGAGAAAGAGCGTGCCTACGGACAACTGCTCAAGTCGGCGCTGCTGCATGCGCGACTGCAGGCGGAGGTGGCTCCCGACAGCCTGCCTATGGCCGTCGGCAGGCTGGAACAGTCGTTCCGGCATATTCAGGAAGAAGCCTTAGGAGCCGTCTATGCTACGGTGCTGAGCAAGATTTATGACGGCAACCGCCAGATAGCCGACGATGCGGAAGCCCGCAGCAAGGACTATCGTCAGCGTGCAATGGCCCATCCCGAGGTGTTGGCGCAGGTGAGGGCGGATGGCTATAAGCCCTTCGTCATCACGGGCAAGGACAGCGAGGCGTTCGGCGACGACCTGCTGAGTGTGGTGGGTAGCGAGTTGGACGAATGGCAGTGGCTGGCTGACTATTATCAGAAAGCCGGCAACCGCCGCGCCCTCTGCCACTTAGCACTGCGCACGGCAGACAGCCTCGAGGAACTGGACTCGCTGATGAGGCTCTACGGCGACCTGCCTGAGGCTGCCGTCATCAGCAAGAAACGCCAGAACTGCTGGATGGTGGCTACCAATCCGCAGTTTCATGTAGCCATCCCTGAGCAGGTGGCCGTGCCTGGTGTACCGCAGATGCTCAAGCTGGAACAGCTGCGCAACATCTCCTCGCTGACGGTGTGCGTCTATCGTACCCGTCTGCATGGCGACACCCAACTGAATCCCAACGACTCGAAAGACTATGTCACTATCCGGAAAGGGATGACGGAACTGACGAGTCATCAGCGCACCGTCACCTTTGACCAGCATGCGGAACGGGAGGTGTTTGAAGACTCCGTACAGCTCGACGGACTCACCCCCGGTGTCTATCTGATAGAGTGTCACAGTCTGCCCGTGATAGCCCCACAGCGCGCCCTGCTCTTTGTGTCGGGCTTGCGCGTCATGTCGCAGGCCATGCCGCAGGACGTGATGCGCTATGTGGTGGTCGATGCGAGGACGGGACTGCCTGTGCCTGGTGCCCGCCTGCGACTGGACTACCGCCGTGGGTGGAACACGGCCAGCCGCCACGACGAGAAAGCCTGCAACCAGCAGGGCGAGCTGTTGGTCAAGACGGACAAACAACGCCCCACCGATGTCTATGCTTTTACATCCGACGACCACTATTGTCCGTCGGTCAACAGCTATGGGCGCTATAGCTACTATGAGCGCAAGTATGGTGACGAACATACCAACCTCTTCACCGACCGCAGCATCTATCGCCCGGGACAGACGGTGCAGGTGGCTGCCATCGTGTGGAAAGAGTGGTCGTCCGTCAACAACGAGGCTGTGGCGGGCAGACAACTGACCCTGCAGTTGCGCGATGCCAACTACGAGGTAGTGGCCGAACAGCAAGTGGTCACCGACAAGTACGGCAAGTGCAGCAGCCAGTTTACCCTGCCCACCGGACAGCTGAACGGCCACTTCACCATCCGTGCCAACGGCGGCAGCGTGGGCTTCAGTGTCGAGGAATATAAGCGTCCAACATTTCAGGTGGAGTTTGCAGAGTATAAGCAGCCTTACCAGCAGGGCGATACCGTCAGGGTTGAGGCCAAGGCCTTGAGCTATGCCGGTGTGCCTGTGCAGGGAGCCAAGGTTCACTACACCGTGAAGCGCCGAGTGGCCTATTGGTGGCTGAACTATTCGCGCTACTGGCAAGAGGGCTATGCTGGACGAGGTCTGCAGGAGGCTGTGCTGTATGAGGCTGATGCGATGACCGATGACGAGGGACGCTTTGAAGCCCTGATGCCCATGGTGCTGCCTGAAGAAGCAAAGGAGCACAGGATGTATTATCACTTCATCGTAGAAGCCGACGTGACCGATCAGGGCGGCGAGACCCATCACGGACAGATGTCGCTCCCGCTGGGTACCAAGCCTACCGCCCTGACCTGCGACCTTCCCCAGCAGGTGCGCAAAGACCAGTTGCCGAAGGTCACCTTCACCCGCTGCAATGCTGCCGGACAGCCCATTGAGGGTACCGTAAAATATCGGATTGACAAAGGCCCCTGGCACGAGGCACCCGCTAATGTTCCATGTTCCATGTTCCATGTTCCATGTTCATCTGGCGAGCATCGGCTGGAGGCCGTCTGCGAACAGGATACCATAGACATGCGGTTTGCGGTCTTTAGTCTTGACGACAAGGTGCCGGCCTCGCAGACGCACGACTGGTTCTACGTCTCCGATACCCAGTTCCCCAACGACGGTTCGCCCGTCACCTTGCAAGTTGGCTCGTCAGACCCCGACCTGCACATCGTTTATGGCATCTATGCGGGTGGTAAGGTGATAGAGAGCGGTGTGACGAAGCAAAGCGCCTCGTTGCTGAACAGGAAGCTGACCTATCAAGAAGAATACGGCAACGGACTGCTGCTCACCTATGCGTGGGTGAAGGACGGACGTTGCTACCACCACGCCCAGACCATCACCCGTCCTATGCCCGACAAGCAGCTGCGGCTGTCGTGGGAGACCTTCCGCGACCGTCTTATCCCTGGTCAGCAGGAAGAGTGGCGGCTCACCGTCAAGAATCCTGACGGCACACCGGCTGATGCATCGCTGATGGCTGTGCTCTATGACAAGAGCCTCGACCAGATACGTGAGCACCAGTGGACTTTTGTCCCCAGCTCCTATCTGGTGCGCCCCTCTACCACCTGGCAGTATCCCTACTGGGGCGGCATAGGTCTGATGGGGACCAAAAACTATCAACTGCTGAATATCCCCGCTTGGGACTATAGCCGTTTTGATGACAGCGTATATCCCTATTACCGACATCCAGTGATGGTTAGAGGGCGGATAGGTGCATTTGCTATGGCAGCTGCTCCTGAGTCTGCTATGCTCATGCGCAAGCAGGCCAAGGCCAACGCCCTCGACAGTGAGGCACTCGTCGCCAACGACGAGGTGGCAGTAGGTTACAGTGCCCAGTCAGCAAAGGCCGGGATGGCCGGAAATCGTGATGGAGGCGAAGAACCGCAGCAGGAAGAATCGCTTCAGTTGCGCGAGAACTTGCAGGAAACAGCCTTCTGCTATCCCCAGTTGCAGACCGACCAAGAGGGTAGGGTGGTGATGAAGTTTACCCTGCCTGAGAGTCTGACCACCTGGCGCTTCATGGGCATTGCCAATACTGCCAGCATGCTGTATGGCAAGTTGGAAGGCGAGGTGGTAGCTAAGAAGGTGCTGATGGTGCAGCCCAACATGCCCCGTTTTGTCCGAGTGGGCGACGAGGTGCAAATCTCCACTCGCATCATCAACACCGGTGAGCACACGCTGAAGGGTGATGCCAGTCTGCGGCTGGAAGATGCGGAGACCGTAGGAGAATTGTTGTCCGTGAGAGAGCCTTTCGAGGTAGCGGCCGGCAAGACCACATCGGTGGTTTTCCATATTCCGGCGGCTGTGCTGAAACCCTCGCTATTGATTTGCAAGATAGGTGCATCGGCAGTAACCGGCACTGATGATGGCTTCTCGGACGGCGAGCAGCACTATCTGCCTGTGTTGTCTGATAGAGAGTACGTCACCAAGACAGTTCCCTACACCCAGCACGAGCCGGGAGTGAAGACCATCGACCTCGCACCGCTGTTCCCTCAGGGCACCACGCAGCAGAAACTGACCATTGAATATACCAACAACCCCGCATGGCTGATGGTGCAGTCGCTGCCCACGCTGGGCCAGCCCTGTGAGCACAGTGCTATCGACCAGGCTGCATCCTACTACAGTAATCTGTTGGCCAAGACACTGTTAGACCAAAGCCCGCAGGTGAAGAATACGTTCGAGCAGTGGAAACGCGAGAACGCTCCACTCTCCACTCTCCACTCTCAGCTCTCCAAGAACCAGGAACTGAAAGACCTCCTGCTGGAAGAGACTCCGTGGGTGGCAGCATCCGACCGTGAGACGGAACAGAAGCAACGTCTGGCCGATTTCTTCGATGAAAACGGTATCCGCAACAGACTCTCAACGGCTGTCGAGAAACTGCGCAAACTCCAGAATGGAGACGGTTCCTTCTCGTGGTATCCCGGCATGGAGGGCAGCACTTATATGACGGTGGCCATCGAAGAGATGCTGGTACGCCTGAATCAGATGGCAGGCCGGCAGAGCGATACCCGCCAGATGCAGGACAAGGCCTTCGACTATATCGGCAGGGAGATGGTAAGCGTAGTGGAGGAACTCAAGAAGCAGGAGAAGAAAGGTGTCAAGCCTGTATTCCCCTCGTTTACTGCCCTTCGCTGGCTATACATTTGCGCCTTGGACGGACGTCAGTTGACACCCGAGGTGAAGTCGGCCAACGACTATCTGATCAAACTGCTGAAGAAAGACATCAAGCGGCAGTCCATCTACGAGAAAGCCCTTACAGCGGTTATCCTTTCCAGACACGGTGAGCAGAAGAAGGCTGCAGAATACGTGAAGAGCCTGAAGGAATACAGTGTCTATACGGAGGAGATGGGACGCTATTACGACACGCAGCGAGCCGGCTACTCATGGTATGACTATAAGATTCCCACGGAGGTGGCGGCCATCGAGGCCATCCAGACTGTAACGCCTCAGGATGCAGAGACCGTTGACGAGATGCGTCGCTGGCTTTTGCAGGAGAAACGTACCCAGGCTTGGGATACGCCCATCAATAGTGTGAATGCCATCTGGGCATTCCTCTTCCATCGTCCAGCACTTCTTGCCTCCAAGCAGGAAACGGTCTTCGATATCGACGGAACACCCATAGACCTCCCTCAGGCCACAGCAGGACTCGGCTATGTGAAGACAGCCATCCAGCAACCCCAAGGGCGTGTCTTCTCAGTCACCAAGACTTCGACAGGCACCTCCTGGGGAGCTGTCTATGCTCAGTTCTTGCAGAAGACGTCCGACATAGCAGCTTCCCAAAGCGGCATCCGTGTCAAGCGCGAACTGTTGCCGTCATCGGGTAAGGCCGTCACTAACGGGACTACCCGTTTTGCCGTAGGCGACAGAGTGAGGGTGCGCATCACCATAGAGACCAGTCGCGACCTCGACTTCGTGCAGGTCGTTGACCGCCGGGCCGCTTGTATGGAGCCTGTCCGTCAGCTCTCGGGCTATCATCAGGGTGCGTACGTGTCGCCAAAGGACTGTGCCACTCATTATTACTATTACGGGCTGGCCAAGGGTAAGCATGTGATAGAAACAGAATACTATATCGACCGTGCCGGCCGGTATGAGAGCGGCACCTGCAGCGTTCAGTGTGCCTATGCTCCCGAATATCGGGCCACAGCACCGTCTATGACAATAAACATTCAATGAGTATGAGAAAGAAACTAATGATATCCTCCTTGCTGCTGCTGACCTCGCTATCGGTGGCAGCACAGAAACTGACTGTTGAGAAGTCCACCGTCGATGTGGGCCGGACAGGCTGGAAGAAGCCTATTACGGCCGTCTTCGAGTTCAGGGTAAAAGGCAGCCGGAAGGTACGTATCGAGCGTGTACAGCCTGACTGTAGCTGTACGGTAGTAGACTATCCCAAGGGCGACCTCAGCGACCGCTTTCAAATCAAGATGACCTACGATGCCGCGCAGTTAGGACACTTCGACAAGCAGGCAGCCATCAAGACCAATGCATCCCCCGAGCCGCTGTACATCTGTATGCGGGGCCAGGTGATGGAACACTATATCGACCTCTCTGCCCACTACCCGGTAGAGATGGGCGACCTTCGCCTGAACACCAATGACCTGGAGTTCGACGATGCCAACAAGGGTGACCAGCTGGTGCAGGAACTGCTCATTTATAATAATGGTAAGCGGGTGTATCATCCCAATCTCATGCACCTGCCGTCCTATCTTTCGGCAAAGACGATACCAGAAGCGTTGCAGCCCGGACAGGAAGGTAAAATTATCATTCAGCTGAATTCTTCCAAATTGCGTGACTTTGGTTTGACACAGACCTCCGTCTATCTGGCAGGCAATCCTGGGGACAAGGTGCGTCAGGACCATGAGATCGGGCTTTCTGTCGTGCTGCTTCCGCCCTTCAATGCCCATGTGCAGAATCCTCCTGCCATCAGCCTCTCGAAGGAGTCTCTAAACATGCAATTCGAAGGAAAGTCGAAGAAGACAGAAACCATTGATGTGACGAATACAGGACGGTCGGAGCTTCGCATCACCTCCTTGCAGATGTTCACCCGTGGCCTGAAGATTTCCTTGGGGAAGAGCCGTCTGCGTCCGGGCGAGACCACGAAGTTGAAGGTGACGGCGCTGCGCAACGAGTTGAAGAAGGTGCGTACCCGCCCCCGTATACTGATGATTACCAACGATCCCCTTAAGGCCAAGGTCACCATCGACATCACGGCTCAATAGCATACATACTTTTAATGGTAAAAAACAGAAAATGGAACATCCGGAAAACAGTTCAGAATATGCAGGTCTGCAGGTGAATAGCGGTGTGGCGCAGCCTGCCATTATCAATCCCTATATGAAGCGAGGCCGCTTCCGTCGTCGCGAACTCTCTGCTGCCGAGATGGTGGAGGGCATCGTGCGAGGCGATGTCACCGTGCTGTCGCAGGCGGTCACACTGGTTGAGAGTGTCAACCCCGAGCATCAGGCCAAGGCGCAGGAAGTCATCAACAAGTGTCTGCCCTATAGTGGCAACAGCATCCGTGTGGGCATCAGTGGCGTTCCGGGTGCAGGCAAGTCGACCAGTATTGATGAGTTTGGCATCCATGTGCTGAAGGAGAAAGGCGGCAAGCTGGCCGTTCTGGCCATCGACCCTTCGTCGGAGCGTTCCAAAGGCTCCATTTTAGGAGACAAGACGCGAATGGAGAAGCTCTCCGTCCATCCCGACTCGTTTATCCGTCCAAGTCCGACAGCCGGCTCTCTGGGCGGTGTGGCACGCAAGACGCGTGAGACCATTATCCTCTGTGAGGCGGCAGGCTTCGATAAGATTTTTGTAGAAACGGTAGGTGTGGGCCAAAGCGAAACGGCCTGCCACTCGATGGTCGACTTCTTCCTGCTCATCCAGTTGGCAGGTACAGGCGACGAGTTGCAAGGCATCAAGCGCGGCATCATGGAAATAAGCGATGGTATCGTCATCAACAAGTGCGATGGCGAGAATGTGGACAAGTGTCAGATGGCAGCCACCAACTTCCGCAATGCCCTCCATTTCTTCCCCATGCCCGAGAGCGGCTGGCTGCCCAAGGTGTTGTGCTATAGCGGATTCTATGGTATCGGCATCAAGGAGGTGTGGGATATGATCTATCAGTATATCGACTTCGTGAAGGCAAACGGCTACTTCAGCTACCGCCGTAACGAACAGGCCAAATACTGGATGTACGAGAGTATCAATGAGCACTTGCGGCTCAGCTTCTACAACAATCCGCTCATCCAGCAGCAGTTGCAGCAGGCCGAACAAAGCGTGCTGGCTGGTCAGCAGACATCATTTGTCGCAGCCCAGAACCTGTTGGAGGCCTATTTCGCACAGTTGAAAAAATAAACGATTGCTTCTTAAACATTACAGAAAATTGTCAGCATATAATTTTTGTATCGAGATAGACAGTGGCAGTGGTTTCTGCTTTGGGGTGACCACTGCCATCCAGAAAGCCGAGGAGGAACTGGCCAAGGGTAACACGCTCTACTGCCTGGGTGATATCGTACATAATGGTATGGAGTGCGAGCGGTTGCGCCAGATGGGACTCATCACCATTGACCATCAGCAGATGCACGAGCTGCATGGCGTGAAGGTGCTGCTGCGTGCACATGGTGAACCGCCAGAAACCTACAATCTGGCGCGTCAGAACCATATCGAGATTATTGATGCCACCTGTCCTGTGGTGCTGCAACTGCAGAAGCGCATCAAGAAGCAGTATGAGCATGTGCTGGCCAATCTCCAGGATACCAGTGCCTCGCAGATTGTCATCTTCGGCAAAAAGGGTCATGCGGAGGTTCTCGGACTGGTTGGCCAGACTCAGTCGTCGGCCATCGTCATCGAGAGTTTTGACGAGGTGAAGAAGCTCGATTTCTCGCGCGATATTTACCTATACTCACAGACCACCAAGTCGGTGGATGAATTCCATCGTATCATTGAATATATTCAGCAACATATGGCTCCCACAGCCACCTTCAGGAGCTTCGACACCATCTGCCGTAATGTGGCTAACCGCATGCCCAATATCTCAGCCTTCGCCACGCGACATGACCTGATACTTTTTGTGTGTGGACGGAAGAGTAGCAATGGGCGGGTGCTGTTCAACGAGTGCAAACGGGTCAATCCGAACACTCATCTCATTGAGGGTCCGGAGGAAATCAATCGCCTGTGGCTTGAGAATATCAAAACGATTGGTATCTGTGGAGCTACATCGACACCTAAATGGCTGATGGAGCAGTGCCGGGATGCCATTCTCGGGCTGTAGCACCATTCAGGGCTTACTCCTTGGTGGCCTCCTTAAAGCGCTCCAGTAGCCATTGCTTCTGCTGGTCAATAGTCATTTCGGAATTGTCGAGCAGTAGGGCATCATCGGCTTTGCGCAGGGGAGAAATCTCGCGGTGTGAGTCAATATAGTCGCGCTCCTGAACATTCTTCAGAATGTCCTGATAGTCAGCCTCCATACCTTTGCCCTTCAACTCGTCATAGCGACGCTGGGCACGCACTTCGGCTGAAGCCGTAACGAATATCTTGAGTTCTGCATCAGGAAATACTACGGTGCCGATGTCGCGGCCGTCCATCACCACACCTTTGTCCTTGCCCATCTGTTGCTGCTGGGCTACCATTGCCTCGCGCACAAATCCAAGGGTGGCAACAGGACTGACGTGGCTGCTGACTTCCATCGTGCGGATGGCCTGTTCCACGAGTTCACCGTTCAGATAGGTGTCAGGGCGGCCGGTCTGGGGATTAAACAGAAATGAGATGTGTATCTGTGGCAGCTGCTGGCGCAATGCCTGCTCGTCTATCTCGTCGCCCTTGAAAAGCCCATGCTGCAAGGCATAGAGTGTGACACAGCGATACATGGCACCTGTATCTACGTAGACATAGCCCACCTCGCGGGCCAGGTCCTTGGCCATTGTGCTCTTTCCGCACGAGGAATGGCCGTCGATAGCGATAGTAATCTTCTTCATAGTGAATAACTGACATTGACTAATATGGAATAGGCTGATACATGATATTTGGCATAGGCAGCCTGTAGCTTGAACCGTTCCAGTTGCAGTCCGGCTCCGACACTGAAACCGGCACCGTGGTTGCTGTCACCGTCACCGCTGCTGACCTTCATCTCGCTCGAGCGCCGGAAGTTGTATCCGGCAGCCACATAGATGCTCTCGCCTAACAACAGGTCGGCACCCACCGCTACATGTTTGATGAATCCTTGGTCCCAGTTGTTCAGCCTCGACAGCGTGGCCGACAGGCGTAGCGGAGAGCCGATAAGTCTTTTGCTGACGCCTAACTGCAGGTCGAGGGGAATGCGCTCAAAGTCCTCATCGTAAGCCTTGATTTGTCCTCCTAAGTTCTTCGCCACAGCCGACAGGGACCATCCGCGATCCTCGTCCATGTAGTTCAGTCCTAAGTCAATGGCCACTGCGGCCGACGAGTAGCTGCCGATGTGCGACGAGATGAAACGGGCGGTGATGCCTCCGCTCAGGCTGTTGGTAAGCATATAGGCAAAGGTGCCGGCCAATGCGATGTCGCGAGCCGAGAAGTCGCCCGTCTGGATATTCCCCACTGTCGTCTCCTTCATCGAACCGTAATCCATATACTGTGCAGAGACACCCCACGTGGAGCGCTCCTTGAGGGCTTTGATAAACGATGCCGAGGCCGTCTTGGCTCCCTCCATATAGGTCATGAAATTCAGGTTGATGCTTTTGTCCGACACGTCGTTGATGAGTGCCGGGTTGTGGAAAATCAGGGTCGGGTCGTCATCATTAAGTGTGATATTGTCGCCGCCCAAGGCTGCCACATGGGCACTGACAGGCAGGCGCAAGAAACTGTAAACCTCGCGGCTCTCCTGTGCGGACAAGGGGTAAACAGCGAAGATGCTGAGAAGCATCCCCCCCATTGCCATGCGCTTTATCCAGTTCCCTTTGGTGATGGTCATCACGTGTAAACGATTCGTTTTTATTATTTTGAAACGGCAAAAATATGAAATTATTATCATTTCTGTCGCTTTTTACTTTTTTTACCTATTTACTTTTTTACATTTTTACTTTTCTTCGTACCTTTGCCCTCCGATTATGGAACAGAAGAAGACGGCACGTGCCGATATCGATCAACGGCGGACCACAGGATTCCTGATGGGCGCGATACTCGTATTGGCATTGCTTTATGTGTCGCTGGAGTGGAACTCTGTGCCGGATGATGCCTCTGTCGACCCGCTCGACCTTGACGAACTGGTGCACGAGAGCGAGCTGGTGCCCATGTCAAATGTGGAGACGGTAGCCCAGCTGCAGGAAAAGCCGCAGGCAGAGAAAGCCGAACGGCTGCGTGTGGTCGACGATGATGTCGAGCTGCAACAGCCTGAACCGTCTGAAGCAAGTGAGCAGGAGGGTACAGACGACGAATCGTTACTCAAGGAACTCGAGGAAACGCTCGATGAGGACAAGTCGCTTGCTCCAATGGGCGTTGATCCTGACAATCCGCTCAATTTCCATGTTGTGGAAGACTTGCCGCAGTTCCCCGGCGGGGCTGTTGAGTTCATGAAGTGGCTGACTAAACATCTCCGCTATCCGAACAGTGCCCGCCAGCGGAATATCCAAGGCAAGGTGGTCGCCGTATTCTATGTGGAGAAAGACGGCCATATCACCGGAATCAACATCACCAAGTCGCTGTCTGCCGAGTGCGACCGCGAGGCCATGCGCGTGCTTCGTATGATGCCCAACTGGAAGCCCGGCATCCAGAACGACCAGCCTTGTCGCACCAAGGTGTGTATCCCGATCGTGTTCAAAATGTAATATTGGTATCTTGAAGAATAATCATAAAAACAATAGAAAAAATGAAAACTGCCAACGACATCCTGCAGCAGGTCAACGACTTTCTTGCCGCTCAGACCTACGACCGCAAACCCTTCTCGCTATATGAGCCCGTGCAATATGTGCTTTCCCTCGGAGGCAAGCGCATCCGTCCCGTGCTGATGCTGCTGGGCTATAACCTCTGGCGGGAGCATCCCGAGGACATCCTGATGCCGGCCATCGGACTGGAGACCTATCATAACTATACTCTCCTGCATGATGACCTGATGGACAATGCCGACATGCGGCGCGGCCATGCCACCGTACACCGTCGCTGGGATGCCAACAAGGCCATTCTCTCGGGCGACTCCATGCTGGTGCTCGCCTATCAGCGCGTGGCCCAGGTTCCTGCCGGGAAGCTGCGCGAGGTGCTCGACCTCTTTACGGTCACTGCCCTCGAGATAGGCGAAGGACAGGAGTATGACATGACTTTTGAGAATCGGAACGATGTCACCGAAGACGAATATATCGAGATGATACGTCTGAAGACTTCCGTATTGCTGGCCTGTGCACTGAAGATGGGAGCCATCCTGGCCGATGCCCCACAGGAGGATGTAGAACGACTTTACAAGGTGGGCGAACAACTCGGACTGGCCTTCCAGCTACAGGACGACCTGCTCGATGTCTATGGTGATCCGAAGGTCTTTGGCAAGACGATTGGTGGCGATATCACCTCCAACAAAAAGACCTATATGCTCATCAATGCCGTACAGCGTGCCAATGCCCGTCAGCGAGCCGAGCTGGAGCGTTGGATTACCGCCGTCGACTTCGACAGGCAGGAGAAAGTGAAGGCTGTCACCCAACTGTATGACGAGATTGGCATCCGTCAGCTCTGTGAACAGAAGATCAATTACTACTTTGACCAGGCACGGCAGACACTCGACGAGGTGGCTGTCCCTGACAGTAGCAAGCAGGCACTTCGCGACTATATGGACGACATGCTTCATCGCAACAAATAGCACCACATTCAACTCTATACTGTCAAGTGAACTATATCGATACCCACTGCCATCTCGATGGCGAGGAGTTCAATGAAGACCGCGAGTTGGTGATACAACGGGCCAGAGAGGCAGGCTGCTCGGCTGTCTTTCTGCCAGCCATCGACCTTGCTTCCTGTCAGAGTGTTCTGGATGTATGCCGTCGTTACCCTGACTATTGTTATCCTATGCTTGGGCTCCATCCGGAGGAAGTCCGCAGCGATTGGCGCGATGTCTTAGACCACATACGACCGATGCTCTCTTGTCCCATGAAGGAGGGGAGGGAAGAGGTCGCCCCTATTGCTATTGGCGAGGTCGGTCTGGACTTCTATTGGTCGCGCGAGTTTGAACAGGAACAGCTGGAAGCCTTTGAACGGCAGGTGCAATGGTCGGTGGAGACTCGGTTGCCCCTGATGATACACTGTCGCAAGGCACAGAACGAACTCGTTGCCATTCTGAAGAAATATGCTGCCGACCTGCCGGGTGGCGTGTTCCATTGTTTTACGGGCAACGAACAGGAGGCGCGCCAGTTGCTGGAGTTCCCCCAGTTTGTTCTGGGCATCGGCGGCGTGCTGACCTTTAAAAAGTCCCATCTGCCCGAGGTGCTGCCTGCCTGTGTACCTCTCCATCGTATCGTCCTGGAGACCGATGCGCCCTATATGGCACCAGTACCGATGAGGGGAAAGCGTAACGAGTCTGCCTACATTCGTCATGTCATCACCCGTCTCGCAGAGGCCTATCAAGTCAGCGAAGAAGAGATTGGCCGCATCACCAGCGACAATGTCATCCGGGTCTTTGATTAGCTTTGAGATGAGAAAAGACGCAGACTGCAAAACAAATAATAAAAAAAATCCGAAAAAGTTAGGCCATTTCCAAAAAATGTTGTACCTTTGCATCCGGTTTTCTGAAACAGGGGCGTAGCCCAGTTGGTTTAGAGCGCTGCAGTCACATTGCAGAGGTCATCGGTTCGAGCCCGATCGTCCCTACCCCACATCAGAACAGAAAAGAGGATGAGCGCCAGCGTGGTGCTCATCCTCTCTTTTTGTGTTATCCTTCTCTTTTTACCTTGTTTGCGGGGAAGCCCCCCGGCTTCGCTCCGCATTTTGTCTTGTGGCGAAGCGCACTGGCTTCGCTCCGCATTAGTCCTTGGATGCCTTGTCCTGGCGCTTGCCGTCGCGGTGTCCATGACGACCATGCTTCTTCTTCCAGCTCTTATACTGGTCGTCGGTGAGTATCTGCTTCAGCTTCTTGTCGTACTCCTGGCGCTTGGCGTGGTGAGCCTTGAACTTCGCCTTCTGCTCGTCGGTCAGCTCGGGGCGCTCAGGGCGCTGGCCTTTCTTGAAGTCTTTCTGATCCTCCTGCTGGGTGGCTCCCGACTGTGCATCGGGGCGTGGTCCGCGAGGACGGCGTGGAGCCTTCAGCACATCCTTGTACTCCTTGTTCAGTTCGAGCACTTTCGCCTTCTGCTCGTCGGTCAGCTTCAGGTCGTTGGCCATGCGGTCGGTCATCTCTTCAGCACTGGGCTCCTTGGGGGCCTTGCGTTCACTCTTTGCATCCTGTGCCATCACTACTGTCATCGACAGGAGGGCAACCATTGTTAAAACAATCTTTTTCATTTCTTGTTAAATTTAAAAACTATTAGTAATTATGTTCTTGACTTTTGTCGGTTGTTTGACGTTGCAAAGGTAGGAAAAGTTTAACCGTCCGCAGCAAAATTTCTGCGAACGGTTAAATTTTTAGAGCGAAACGGGAGAGTTGATAGTTAAAGTTCTCGCTTTGAGAGTGTGGCTTCGCAATGAGAGTTGGGAGAATCAGAAGCGGATGAGCTCTGAACCCGTGACACCCTGCTCCGTGCCGTCTACCTGCACCACGCATATTCCCTGCAGCGGCTGGGCGATGCCGACCGTATAGTCGGTCTGTCCGGGCTGCAAGGTCTGTTCGGCCAGCAGGCGGCCCGCTACGGTATAGACGCGCACCCGGAAGGACTGCTGCGGAGCCGTATTGAACGAGAGTTGCACAGCGCCGCCCGCCTGCGGACGGATGGTGAGTGCCGAGGGCTGGTGGGTGCTGACATCGCGGATGGCCGTCTCGATGCCCAGCACTTTCAGCATGCCGGCATAGGCATCTATCAGTCCGTAGCCATAGGTATTGTTGGGGCTCTGCATGCCCTCCTCCACCTGGTGGCTCGTGGCCTGGACTATCTCCTTCACCTTCTCGGGCGTCAGCGTGGGGTCGGCCTCGAGCCAGAGGGCTACGATGCCGGCGACACACGGACCGGCCATCGAGGTGCCGGAGAACGATACCCAGGGATATTGGCGGCCGTTGAAGGTGGTCTCCTTCACAAGCTCTGCCCCAAACGCGGCTTTGCAGTAGCTATTACCGGCAGCGATGATGTTCACACCCGGCGCCACGACATCGGGCTTGGTCAGTCCGTCGAGCGTCGGACCGACTGACGAGAAGGAGGCGATCTTACCCTCTACGGCACCTTCCTCCACCTTCGTCTCGCCTTTGATATTGACATACGAGCTACGTCCCACCAAGGCTCCCACGGTGAGCACTTCGGACAAACAGCCCGGAAGGCTTAGGTTATGGCTGCGCTCTGCCGAGGCGAAACGGCTGTCGCCGGGCAATGCTGCCGGATTGACATTGTAGAAATAAACATACGGAGCACAATAGACCCGCACGGCGGCATCGGCCCCCTCGACACAGAGCAACGGAGTTTCGCTGATGCCATTCAGCTCCTTTTTTTCCGTGCGGACAAAGAGCGAATAGAACGTTCCGCTGCGCTCCATGATGACGTGGAATCCGGCGCGCACGGTGGTGTCGGCGAGCAGATTCTCGGAATCGAAGACGATGGAGTCGCACTTGGTGATCACGTTCGTCTTCGCATCCTCCTTGGTGATGAAGAACTTCATCTTAAAGGGCTTTTCCGAGATGGCATATATCGTTTTCTTATCGCCCCGGGGCATGATGGCGCCGCCGGCAGCGGCCATGCCTTCGGGCTTGGATATATAGGTTGGGTAGTCGTTGCTATTGCCTGCCGCCACGACGAGTATCTTGCCCTCTCCCTGCACGCCCTGCAAGGCCTCGCGGAAGAGCTTGGCATCGTTGGGTATGACATTGAATCCGATGCTGTAGTTGATGACGCAGGGCTGCTTCTGCTGTTCGGCATAGTCGAAGATGTGCTTCATGCGGAGCACCTCTGAGGGCGCACTTATTTCGCTCATTGCCACGCGCGACGAGATGGGGAAGATGTCGGCATTGTAGGCGATGCCGCGATAGGGCGTGTTGTATCCGCTGCCTGCCGCAATGCTGGCGCAGTGGGTGCCGTGCGTCTCGTTGATGTCACCCGAGTGGGCCTTAGCCAGGATGTCCTTCTCGGTGGTGTATTCGCGGCCCAGGGTTGTGAGGGTGCCCGCCGTCTCGTCGGGGCTATAGAAGTCATCGACGAAGCGCTTGATGCGATACTTCGTTCCGTCGGCATTGTAGAAGGTGGGGTGCGACACGTCGATTCCGCCATCGATGATGCCCAGCAGCACGCCCTGGCCCGTAAAGGCTTTCGGCAGCGAGAGGCCCTCGTACACCGGCGTGCTCTTGACCCACTGCGGCGTGACATCGAGGAGATGCTGCCCGCCGGTATGCGTCTCGATGCGCACCACACGCTCGTCGGCAGCCAGTTGCGGCAGCTGCCCGAGGGGGACGTTGGCGATATAGACGGCTCCGATGCGCGTCAGCGTCTCGCAGCCATACTGCGCGAGCAGGCTCTCGTCCATGCCCTCCTTCAGTTTTACAAACACGCAGACCTTGCCGTCTGTCGCGGCCCGGTGGCCCACGCCCTGCGGGCTGGCCAGCAGGTTCCTGATTTCATATGACAGCTTGTCGCCGTCGGCGGCCTTCACCGTCAGATTGCCTGCCAGCAGTGCCGACAGCACAACAACACGTAGAATACTTCTTTTCTTCATATTTAGTAACCATTAAACTTCTCTTCTCTCACCGCCGCAGCGCGATGTTATAGTTGTAGTATTGCGGATTGGCAGTGATGTCGCGTACCACCTTGACGAAGGGCGGGAAGTTGACGCTCTCCTGCTGCGCCACGCCCTTGGTCTGCAGCACCACGAGATGGTCGACGGGCTCGTGGAAGGAGTCGATCTCGAAGTACTGTCCGCGCCAGATGAACGAGCGCCGCGTCTTGCGGATGGTGGCGCGATAGGGGTCGGCCTGCTGCAGGAGCGACTCATAGAGGGCGTTCGACACCTGGCGCTCGGTCTCGAGCACCTCGGTGGCCGAGATGCGCTTCTTGGTCTTGTGCACATTCACCACCTCGCCCTGCCAGCTGCGGCGGCGCAGTCGTATCTCGCAGTCGGGGTCGGCCACGAGGTAGGTCTGCGTAATCTCGCTCTCTATGCATTCGGGCAGCTCGCCCGTAATCTCCACGATATACGTGCGCTCCTCCTCAATGGGCTGCGGGATGCCGAGCACGTTGCTGATTTCCTTCAGCACGCGGTGTATCTTCGCGTCGAAGTCGTCGTGGTTGTTAATCACGCGCAGGTGGGGATGCCCCGTCCAGGCGCGGTTCACCTTCTTGTCCAGGTCGCGGGCTATCTGCAGCCCCTCCTCGTTGGCCTGCTCGTAGCGGTTGGCATTGGTAGCCAGCGTGTAGTACTGCTCGGCACCGTCGGCAGCCGAGACGAGGTGGAGCACGGCATCGTAGCGCTCGCGCAACTCGTTGCTGCACGTGCCGCAGCGGCCGGTGATGTCAGCCCACATCTCGGGCGAGATATACGCCGAGATGTCCATCGTGCCGCGGTCGCAGACCACGAAGGTGGGCTTCTGGCAGGTCTCGGCCAGCCGCACAAAGCTGTCTTCCAGCGCCAGCTGCGTCTGCAGGATGGCCAGCTCGCCCTCGTAGTAGAGCCGCGGGTTGGGCGTCAGGTAGCTCCAGCCCCCCTGACTGTACATCGTGGGCACCTCGGGCACGGTGAAGACCTTGAATCCGAGGTTCGAGAAGTGTTCGGTGATGCGCACCAGTGCCGTAGTCTTGCCTGCACAGGGTCCGCCCGTCAGGACGATACGTTTTACGTTGCTCATATTCTGTGATTGATATTTCCCGCGGCAAAGGTACAAAATTATTGTGAATATCTTGTAATTTTGCAGCAAACTTTTCAAAAAGGCGCAGGCAATGAGCCGAAGGTTCTTTCCGCAGCGGGATTATTTTATTGAACACAAAGACACAAAGAATTTTTCCACTGCGAGAAATAAAAAAAACTTTGTGTCTTTGTGTGATAGAGCGATTAAGCGAGTGCGGACTATCCCTCTTCACCACCATCGCCACCGCTCGGAGTAGGGTCGGGAGTGGGATCGGGTGTCGGGTCTGGGGTCGGCGTGGGCGTGTCGCCACCGTCCGATGAACCGCCGCCATCCGATGAACCGCCGCCATCAGACGAGCCGCCGTCGGGCGTGGGCGTAGGTGTCGGCCTGTCACCGCCCGTCTTGCCGCCGCTGATATAGTAGAGCTTGGCGCGGTCCTCGATGCCGAAGAGCACGGCCACCAGTGCCGTCAGTCCGTCCGTGGGCTGTAGCACGGCGAGGGCATTCAGGATGTCGTAGGCACGGCGGATGGCCTCGTCGGTGGCACGGCGGGCGGCGGCCAGTTCGCCCTTCACCTTCGCGCTCTCGTTATCCACGCGCACGGTGACCAGCTGGAGCACTTTCTGCGCCTGCTGCTGGGCCTTCGTCACCCACGGCGCGATGCCCAGTTCCTGGAGCGTGTATGCGGTGGAGGCCTGCCACTGCTGCACCATGTTGAGCGTCTTGCGGGCCTCGGCCTCGAAGCCGTCGGCCACGCGGAAGTTAAAATCCTTGTAGAGTTGCACGGCCATCTCTGCCTTGCGGCGCAGCGGCTCGTCGTCGGGCAGACAGAGCAGGGCATTGAGCAGGGCGCGGATGGTCGACATGTACTTGTCCTCCAGTGCGTCCTCGCGCTTCAGGTCGTCGCTGGCAAAGTCCTTGCCCGAGTAGCGGCGGTAGGCCGCGTCCTCGGCCTGTCGCGCCGTGTGTACGGCGGCAGTGGCCTGCTGGAGCATCGTGTTGTCGGTCTCGAAGCCTTGCAGACGGTCGTCGATTTGCTGTGTCACGCCGTCGTGATTGGCGTTGGTCAGTTGAGCCAGATAGCTCGTCGTCAGTGTTTTCTGTGCCATAATCTTCTGTTTTTAGTTATACGTTGTGAAAAGTTATCGTTTCCTTATTTCATAGTAGCACCGCTCGCGGCGGAGAGGCATGTTCCTGCCCTCCAAGTAGCACCGCTCACGGCGGAGAGGCTCGTTCCCGTCCTCCAAGTAGCACCGCTCGCGGCAGAGAGGCACCGTCCTGTCCTCCAAGTAGCGCCGCTCGCGGCGGAGAGGCATCATTCCGCCCTCCAAGTAGCACCGCTCGCAGCAGAGAGGCATGTTCCTGCCCTCCAAGTAGCATCGCTCGCGGCTGAGAGGCATGTTCCCGTCCTCCAAGTAGCGCCGCTCACGGCAGAGAGGATTTAGAGAGAAAAGGAGAGCGGCGCCGTCCGCGCCGTGGCTTTCAGGGTGCCGCCCTCCTTGGGCTCATTACCTCACAGGGGGTCTGTCCCCCTGTGAGCATATTGCCGGAGCGTTGCTTACAGGGCGCTTCCCGGGTCAATGCTCTCACTGCCATCTACAAACCCGCCGCCTGCCGACTCGCCGTCCGTCAGGTCGAAGGGCGAGGCCGACAGAAGCTGGGGGGTGGCAATAACCACCACCTCTGCCACAGGTGCTACGTATGCTGCTTTCTTCTTCATCATCTTACTACTACCTTTTTACCGTTCTTGATATACAGTCCCTTTCTCGTGGGCTTGCCCTCCAGCTTGCGGCCGTCGAGCGTGTACCAGTCGTTCGTGGTCGATGCCTCTTGGCGATAGTTCTCGATGGCTGTTGCATAGTCGTCGAACACCAGGTTGATGATGCTGGCACCCAACGGCGCAGCCAGTCCCTTCAGATAAGCCTTGCCGGCAGCGAGCGTACCAGCCTCAGCGCGGTAGAAGCCTACCTTATCGCCCTTCTTGCCTAAGATGAAGTCACTGGCCGACACCGTCGTCTCCGCTGTCGTACCCGTCAGCAGGTTCGAGTAGACATACGGCGAGGCCTGCACCTGGGCGGTGAAGCTGCCTCCATCGGTCGACGTGCTCTTCAGCAGCAGTCCCGTACCGGCAGGCACGCTCGTCACCTTCACCATCAGCAGCGAGCCATCCGACGTGTTGTAGCCGGCAGCGATATAGGCCTCCAGACCAGTCGCGCCGCTGAAGTCGAGGTCGTAGTCAGAGCAGTACGTGGCGTACTCTTCCGTCAGGGCGACAGCGATGTCTGCCCCATCGGCGGGAGCGGCGATGCTCACATTGATTGAAGCAGCATACTCATTGTGGTTCTCGTCGCCCTCCACCTTATAGTACACGGTGTAGGTTCCGGCATCGGTGGCCTGGGGCAGGGCGTCGCTGAAGGTCGTGCCGTCCAGCGAATAGAGCACGGTGCCGAGCGATGCCACACCGGCGGAGATGAGCGTTTGTGCCGAGCCGCTGTATGTCAGGTTTTCTATGGCTGCGGGAATCGTGGTCATGGTGATGTCGGCCTTGGCGATGGTGAACGTATTCGAGGCTGTTCCGCTGTAGTCAGAGCCTGCGACGGCGGTGACGGTCACGGTGGCCGTTCCAGCGTTCGTGTTGTTCGAGTAGGCCACGGTGTAGTCGGTGTTTAAAACGAGCGTGGCCTCGCCGTCCTTCACCTCGATGGTTGGCTCAATGGCATTGCCCGTATAGGTCTGGTCGGCGATGTCCTGAATCCATGCGTCCTGCAGGTTCTTCGCATAAGTCACCGTGACCGCTACGTTTTCCTCGGGCATGGTGAACGTCCACCCGTTATCGCCGTTAGTCATTGGAACGTCCACTTGCGACGAGGTTTTTGCCGTCACTCCCTTAACCGTGTAGCCATCAGCGGGAGTCACGCTGACGGTCACCACGTCGTCCTTCAGGGCCTGCGTGGCGGCAGCATCGCCCACGGTGAAAGCCACCGTACCATGTGCATTGCTGCCATCGGCCAGCGTCAAGTCGAACGGCATGTAGTATTCCACCTGTAGCTCCACGTCGCTGGCGGGCATCGTCAGCGTCCACTCATTGTTGTTGGCAGTCTTGGTCACAGTTACTTGCTCCGCGTCCTGTGCCCATGCGCCCGTCATGCCGAGTATGGCGGCGAGCGTCAATATAAATCTCTTTGTTGTTTTCATATTGTTTTTTTGATTATAGTTAGTACAGTATAAGTACAATCATTTCGTGTGGGCTGCAAGAGTAAATCTGTCACTGCTTGTACCTGAACCGCCAGTGATATAGATACCATCGGTGTTGTTCTGTACTCTAAAAGCTGTCCAGTTCGGCATGCTGCCATTACTGCCGCGTTTAAACTTGTAGTAGCCATTATCCTCAACCACCGTGATAACTCCGTTTGTAGTAGTGAAAGATGCATTAGAATTACCAACTTTAAATTGCACTGTACTACCTATATAGAATGTGTCTCCGGTATGAAGCACGGTGCCGACACTCAGCGAGGTATAAGTAACCTTTCCTGTGATGGTGCAAGTAGCAGTCTTGCCGCCTGCCGTTGCAGTAATGGTAGCCGAGCCGTAGCCCTTTGTACCATTCACTTCATATTCTCCCGTCGTTTCGTTGATGCTTACATAGTCAGGGTCACTGCTCGACCAAGTGACGGTCTTGTCTGTTGCGTCGTCGGGCAAAACCGTTGCAGTGAGTGTCCCCTTGGAATTGACGAAAAGGGCTTCTGTAGGAGCGTTGTTGATTGTTATGCTGGATACGGGGACAATGACAGTGACGGCACATGTGGCTGTCACGCCGCTGCCGTCGTTGGCGGTGGCAGTGATGTTGGCAGTACCTACGGCATTGGCGGTTACCTCACCCGTCGTGGCGTTGACGGTGGCAACTGCGGTGTTGTCACTGTTCCAGGTATAGGTCTTGTCTGTAGCGTTGGAGGGGTCGATGGCGGTCACACTGAGTGTCTCGGTCGAACCAACGTTAATGGTGGTCTCGGTCTTGTTCAATGTGATGATGGTGACTTTAATGACTGCCGCCTTCTTTACGGCTTTGACGCTCTTCACCTTCTTCGTGCCCCCATAGGTGATGGTTACCACATCTCCAGGTTGCGGATTAGCGGGACTGATAGTCCAGTTGCCGGAATCCTCGGTGCCGTCGGCCAGGGTGATTTTATAGTTCTGTGTCACGGTCACGGTGCATGTGGCGGTCTTGTCGTCGCTGGTGTCATCGGTGCCGTTGGTTGCGGTAGCAGTAATGGTGGCTGTACCTGCGGCCACGGCGGTCACTACACCGTTAGCATCGACGGTAGCCACGGCGTCGTTGCTCGTCGTCCATGTCACGGTCTTATCTTTGGCATTGGCGGGTGCGACGGTCGCAGTCAGCGTCAGCGTCTCGCCGCCCACGGTCAGCACAGCATCGTCCTGTGAGAGGGTTACGTCAGAGACAGGCGTAGCATAGCCATACACATCAATCTTTTTTATACCTTTAGACGTGTATGCCAGAATGGGGGTGCCATTTACTGTCGGTGTCTTATCCTCTTCTGTGGTTTCTACTACAAAGGGAGCTTCGCTGTCTGTAGCAGTACGATTGGCATCGTCATAGAATATACATTTGGTGATGGTATATCCTTCGGCAGCGGTGACGGTTGCCGACCAACCGTATCCCCACCATCCCCAGTTTGCGAGGTAAGATGAGCCATAGTTTGGTAAATTACTGAATGAAACGGTTGCCACATTCGCCGGACTGTAGCTTGCTTGCTCTGTGCCTGTTGCTGTAATCGTGGTCAGCAGCGTTTCGGTCTGCGCCATTGCGCTCGTCGCTGCCACGAGCAGCAGGGCAATCATAGAAAATACTTTTTTCTTCATAAGTGTTTATTTTTAAAGATTAAGTTTATTGTAAAACAGTTGTTTGCACACGCGGCCGCGGCTACGGAGGAGCATGGCTCTCCGCAGCAAATGTGCCCGACGCAGCCTTGCGGCGGCCTCGCGGCAGCATGGGTTTACGATGAAGTCTAAGAAATGGGGGGGGTAAGAACCATGCCGTCCCTGCCGCCGCCGATACCGTCAGCAGCGCCAACGACGGCCTCCCCCGTCCTGCCTAAGAATGTCGGGCAGGGCGCAGCGTCGCAGGTCGATGTCAGGGGGAACGTTGGCATGAGTGTCGGGTATTATTCGGGTTTGTCGGTCAGTATGCTGATGGTCTCGTCGAACTCGGCAAGGATCTCGTTCAGCCGTGGATTGGACTTCTGCACGATGAGGGCAGCGAAATTGCGCGTCTTGCCCTCCTGAACCTCAGCAGTCTGCATGACGAAGGCATCGCGGCCTGCATAGTTGTTGAACCATCGGACGAAGAGACGGCTGCGGAATGCCTGCCGTCCGTCGCCCGTCTCGCAGATGTAGAGCAGGATGTCGGGATTAGCAGCGAAGAAAGCCTCGATGAGCAGGAGAATGGTCTCGCGAAGTTTCTCATCGAGTGGCGAAGGTTGTTGGCTCTGGTTGGTAATGGTAAACTGATAGGCACCTTCTGGCCAAATAGAATAGTCATCCATGAAACCAATCACGAAAATATGTCCGCGAGTGGTTTCTATGTTGTAGTCATGCCCATTCTTCGTCCAAACCTTGTATGGCGACAGACGGTAGATGCGTGTCAGGTCGAGCGGATTCATCGGGTTCAGATGCTGAATTGCTGGCGTTCCAAACGAATCTGTCTGATTTCTTCCTCTGCCCTCTCCTGCCACTCGCGCTTCTTGCGGATGGACTCGCGGAAGGCGGCGATAATCTCGTCGCGCGTGCGGTTCTTGAATGCTACTGATACCATAATAAATACGTATTTATGTGAAATTTCGCTGCAAAGATACAACTTTTTTCTGAATTCGTTTCAGTTTCCTACAAATTATTACATCAAAAAAGCGAAGAGGATGCGCCGCCGGCAATGGGACTCATCCTCTTCGAGGGTTTTAAAAGAATACGCCCGAAGATTACTCTTCAGATAAGAGAATCTTCATCATCTCTACGGCAGCCTTGGCCACCGAGGTGCTGAGGAAATGAATGGTTCTGTTCATTGCTTGATGTTTTTTATGTTATTATTAATGTTTTATCCGATAATTATTTGTATATTTGAGCTTCGCTCGAAGATAGGCTGCATCTCGGAAATAAAAATAAATGCGATTTATTTTGTATTTCACTCGATTTGCACTATCTTTGCACCCGAAACCCAAACATGTTAGGATTATGACGACATTACAGTTGAACAATCTCTGGACGTATATCCAAGGGATGGCATTGAAGAAAAAGGATCGCGAGTGGCTGGCCGGAAAGCTGCTGGAGCCTACCGCTGACGATGCTAAGACCGCCCAGCAGAAGGCATATGTGAAGGAATCGCTAACCCGTGCGCTGAAGGAGGTGGAACGTGCCAAGCGCGGTGAGCACAAGATGATGACGGAGGAAGAGTTCCTTGAGGGACTCAAGAAGGAGGGCATCGGATGAATGTAAAGATAATCCCCTCTGTGGAGTTCGACCGCCAGTTCAAGCGTCTGGCAAAAAAGTATAAGTCGCTGATAGATTAGCCCTTCCACGTTATAAGCAGGTATCATCATCCCTCGCCCGGCTCCGTGCCGAGCGGGGGATGATGCTGTATGATGGTTTCTGCGGCGGCTATACTTACGGTTGACTATTACATCACAAAAACGAAGAGGATGCGTCCCTATGACAGGATGCATCCTCTCCGATATTTTGAGCATACGCCCGAAGATTACTCTTCAGATAAGAGAATCTTCATCATTTCTACGGCAGCCTTGGCCACCGACGTGCCGGGACCGAAGATGGCGGCAACGCCGGCCTTGTAGAGGAAGTCGTAGTCCTGGGCGGGGATGACACCGCCGGCAATGACCATGATGTCCTCGCGGCCGAGCTTCTTCAGCTCCTCGATGAGCTGCGGGATGAGCGTCTTGTGACCGGCAGCCAGACTGGAGGCACCGACCACGTGCACATCGTTCTCAACAGCCTCGCGGGCAGCCTCGGCAGGAGTCTGGAACAGCGGGCCCATATCCACGTCGAAACCACAGTCTGCGTAGCCTGTAGCCACTACCTTCGCACCACGGTCGTGACCGTCCTGACCCATCTTGGCAATGAAGATACGCGGACGGCGACCCTCCTTTTTCGCGAACTCGTCGGTCAGCTTGCAAGCCAACTCGAAGTCGCTGTCGTTCTTTGATTCTGAACTATACACGCCTGAAATTGTTCTGATTACTGCTTTATAACGGCCTACGATTTCCTCGCAGGCATCCGAAATCTCACCAAGGGTACAACGCAGCTGAGCGGCCTTGACGGCCAGGTCGAGCAGGTTGTTCTCGCTCTTGCGGCCCTCCTGGAAGTCGCGTACGCAATCCGTGATAGCTTTCAGGGCTGCCTGACAAGCGGCCTCGTCGCGCTTCGAGCGAACCTCCTTCAGGCTCTCCTCCTGCTGCTTGCGCACAGCGGTATTATCGACCTCAAGGATGTCGATGGGGTCTTCGTGATCCAGACGATACTTGTTGGTGCCGACGATGGTCTGCACGCCAGAGTCGATGCGGGCCTGCGTGCGGGCTGCAGCCTCCTCGATACGCATCTTGGGCAGACCAGTCTCGATAGCCTTGGCCATACCGCCGAGCTTCTCAATCTCCTGGATGTGCTCCCATGCCTTGTGAACCAGCTCGTTGGTCAGCGTCTCCACGTAGTAAGAACCAGCCCAGGGGTCAATCTGCTTGCAGACCTTCGTCTCGTTCTGGATATAAATCTGCGTGTTGCGGGCAATACGAGCCGAGAAATCGGTAGGCAGGGCGATGGCCTCGTCGAGCGCATTGGTGTGCAGCGACTGGGTGTGACCCAGCACGGCAGCCATAGCCTCGATACAGGTACGGCCTACGTTATTGAAAGGATCCTGCTCGGTGAGCGACCAACCCGAAGTCTGCGAGTGGGTACGCAGTGCGAGCGACTTAGGATTCTTGGCGCCGAACGACTTCACAATCTTGGCCCACAGCAGGCGACCGGCACGCATTTTTGCTATTTCCATGAAGTGGTTCATGCCGATAGCCCAGAAGAAGCTGAGACGGGGAGCGAAGGCATCGACATCGATACCGGCGTTGACACCCGTGCGCAGATAGTCCATACCGTCGGCCAGGGTGTAGGCCAGCTCGATGTCGGCAGTAGCACCAGCCTCCTGCATGTGATAACCCGAGATGGATATCGAGTTGAACTTAGGCATCTTCTGTGAGGTATATTCGAAGATGTCGGCGATGATCTTCATCGAGAATGCGGGGGGATAGATGTAGGTGTTGCGCACCATGAACTCCTTCAGGATGTCGTTCTGAATGGTTCCTGCCATCTCTTCCAACTTTGCCCCCTGCTCCAGACCTGCCACGATATAGAAGGCGAGGATGGGCAGCACGGCACCGTTCATGGTCATAGAGACCGACATCTTGTTCAAGGGAATACCCGAGAAGAGCACCTTCATGTTCTCTTCGTTACAGATAGACACGCCAGCCTTACCCACGTCGCCTACCACACGGGCATTGTCGGGGTCGTAGCCGCGGTGTGTGGGCAGGTCGAAGGCAACAGAAAGTCCCTTCTGACCAGAAGCCAGGTTGCGGCGATAGAATGCGTTCGACTCCTCGGCGGTAGAGAATCCGGCATACTGGCGGATAGTCCACGGGCGGAAGGGATACATCATCGAATACGGACCACGGAGATAGGGAGGAATACCGGCTGTGAAGTCGAGATGCTCCATATCTTCCAAATCTTCTTTTGTATATACAGGACGAACCTCGATATGCTCCGGCGTCTTCCAGTTAGCCTCGATATGGTTGTCCTTAATCCACTTGGCACCATCTTGAGCATGAATGCCAGCATAGATATCTATCTTACTAAAATCTTTTCTCATAACTTTAAATACCTAATTTAGCATTATACTCTTTGAGGGTTTCCAATACGTTGCAACGAACGTGGATGAAGTTCTCGATGCCGGCAGCCTTCAGGTCGTCCATGCAGGCAGGAGCACCAGCTACTACGAACATCGCACGGCCATTCAAATACTTGAAGGCAGGGATGGCATACTCAGCATACTCGTCATCGGAAGAACAGATAACCACGATGTCGGCCTTAGCCTCGAGCGCAGCATCCACACCCTCCTCGACGGTCTTGAAGCCGAGGTTGTCAATCACCTTATATCCTGCACAGGCGAGGAAGTTGCAAGAGAACTGGGCACGAGCCTGACGCATAGCCAGATTGCCAATGGTCAGCATGAAAGCGGTAGGCACCTTGGCTGCTTTCTCTGTAGCGAGACGCAGATCTTCGAAATCGGAAGCCAGACGACTGATCTTCAGCCCTGGTACGTCGGCATCACCTGTATGCGTACAGCTGCAATCGACTGTCAACGGCTGTTTGCCCTCGCTCTTCTCGGTGAAGTTGGGGAACTGGTTGGTGCCAAGGATGAACTCCTTACGCTTGGCAGCATCGCCGTGACGCTTCACATTGGTAGCGTTGATATCGTCCTGAACGGTACCCTTCTTGACAGCCTCCAGAAAACCGCCTTCTTCCTCGACTTTGAGGAAAATCTTCCAAGCCTCCTGAGCCAGGGCATCGGTCAGATGCTCGATATAGTAAGAACCTGCTGAAGGATCGACGATACGGTCGAAATGGCTCTCCTCCTTAATCAGCAGCTGCTGGTTGCGGGCGATACGCTCAGAGAAATCGGTAGGTTTCTCGTAGGTCACATCAAACGGTGTAACAACCATGGAGTGAACACCGCCCAAGGCTGCCGACATGGCTTCGGTCTGCGAACGCAACAGATTGACGTAGGAATCGAACACGGTCTGGTTGTAGGTAGAAGTCGAAGCATTGATAATCATCTTGGCACTGTTATCATCCTTCGGCTCGTATTGCTTCACAATCTGCGCCCACAACAGACGACAGGCACGGAACTTCGCAATCTCCATGAAGTAGTTCTCCGAGATACCCATATAGAACTTAATCTTGCTGGCAGCCAGATCGACATCGACACCGGCATCAACCAACTGCTGCAGGTACTCGTTACCCCAAGCCAATGCATAACCCATTTCCTGCACGATATAAGCTCCGCTGTTGTTCAGCAGGTCGCTGTGTACCATGACGCAACGCAGGTTAGGATAGTCTTTCAACTTCTCCACCAGTGTTGGCATATTAGGCAACAGCATGGTGGTGTCCTTGCCCTTCATGAGCATACGCTCAATGGGGTCGAAACCGAGTCCGCCAACAATCTTTTCCTTGTCGTAGCCCTGCTTCTCGAAATACGCTACCAACAGATCAGCCAGTTGCAAGGCATGGCGCTGGCAGGCACGATAGCTCACCTCCACAATATCCAAGCGGATATCCTTCAGCAAGGTCTCGATATATTCAGCACTGAGTTCTGCGTGGCCCAGACGGAAACCGATACTATCGACACCCTTGTTCAGAATGTCGAGTGCCTTTGCATTCGCTTCCTTCGGGTCATTTACTACGATGTTCTGACGGACATACCATTCGTTCGAGTCCTTCTTGTTACCACGCACGAATGGGAACTCGCCCGGCAGGGCATCAGGTGTCTTCAGGTTCGCCAAGTCCTCTCGGCGATAGAAAGGCTGCACATTGAAGCCTTCGTTGGTTCTCCACACGAGTCGCTTCTGGAAGTCGGCACCTTTCAGGTCCACTTCAATCTTGTCCAACCACTCCTGTGTGGTAGGAGCCTGAAACTCGGTGAAGAGTTTTTCTTTGTTTGCCATAAGAATATAAAACGTTTTGTATTATTATATAAGTAAAGTATTTACTAGCCTACAAAGGTAATAACTTATTTTCGAACGGACGAACTTTTTAATATTTATTTCATCTTTATGCAACGTAGGCAGAATCACTCCCGGCTTGTTCGCCTATAAAGATAGGCAACCGCAGCCCCGGACAGATTGTGCCACACACTGAATATGGCACCAGGAATAGTGGCCAGCGGATAGGCAGCAAAATGAATGGTTGCCAGACTGCTTGCCAGTCCTGAGTTCTGCATCCCCACCTCGATGGATATGGCCCGGATCTTCGCATCCGACAGCCCCAACAGCCTCCCTATCAGATAGCCCAAACTCAGTCCGCAGATGTTATGCAGCATCACCACCAACACGATGATGAGTCCGCCCGCCAACAGTTTGTCGGCATTGGCCGCAATCACGATGGATACGATGAAGGCGATGGCTACCGACGAGAAAGCAGGAAGATAGTCGGTGGCCTCCTCGGTGAACTTAGGCCAGAACCATTTTACCAGTAGTCCCATCACGATAGGTACTATCACCACCCAGAGAATGCTCAGAAACATGCTTGCCACATCTACCTGAATACTTTTTCCTGCCAGCCCCCATGTCAGCAAAGGGGTGAGCAGTGGAGCCAGCAGTGTCGACACGCCCGTCATGCCTACAGACAGGGCTAAGTCACCCTTGGCCAGATAGGTGATCACGTTGGAGGCAGTACCTCCCGGACAGCAGCCCACCAGCACCACGCCGAGCATCAACGCCTCGTCAAGCTGGAACAACTGGGCCAATGCCCAAGCCAGCAACGGCATAATGGTGAACTGTGCCACACAACCGATTAACACGTCCTTTGGACGGCTGAACACAATGCGGAAGTCCCGCAGGTTTAGTGCCAGTCCCATACCAAACATCACCACTCCAAGCAGATAGTTGATGGCAGTGGGGCGCACCAGTTGAAAGACACGGGGAAAGGCCAGCGCCAGCAATGCGGCAGCAAGCACCAGCAGAGCCATGTACTTAGAGATGTAGTTACATATTCTTTTCATCTTTACAATAAAAAATTATAAAAGCACATTCAACAATAACACTATATCAAGAGATAGGCAATTACACAGCAGATGACAGCCACAGGAAACAGCCCCAGCCGGAACCAGGCTGCAACGATGCCAGCAAGCAGAGCGAGGAAGCCAGACAACGGCGTCGGTGTGGTCAGCACCATGTCCGGGAAAGTCATCACCGCCAGCGTAACATAAGGGACATAGTAGAGGAAACTGCGCACGAAGCGGTTCTTGACGGGCCCCTTGATGAGCACCATAGGCAGCACGCGGATGAGGTTGGTGACCAATATGGCGATAAGGATGTAAACGACTATACTATATTGATTCATCGGCGTCAAGATTTATAGGTTTCAGCCACGCGGCAACAGCAGAGATAAGGATGGTAAGCACAACGGTGCGCATCCCACTGCTCCACTCGCCTATGACGGGGGCAATGGCGCATAACCCACTCAGCACAAAGCTGGCGATGAGGGCATAGAGCACATTGCGGTCTTTGCGTGTTGGCGGGATGATGATAGCAAGAAACATGCCATAGAGCGACATGCTCAGGGCTGTGACCATATCGGGCGACAGCAGATTGCCTGCCGTTATCCCCATTGCGCAGCCCGAAGCCCAGAACAGTGTGGAGATTAAGGCTGCCGAATAGGTGTAGGCGGGTGGTGTATAGCCCGGATGGGCAATGGAGATGGCAAATATCTCGTCGGTGACACAACCGGCCATCAGCAGGCGACGCCACCACGATGTGCCTGGTGCAATCTTCTGCGACAGAGCCGCACTCATAAGCATATAGCGAAGGTTGGCCACCAGACACATGGCCACCACCTCGACATAGGCGGCCTGCACTGCTACCAGCGTATAGACGCCGTACTCGCCAGCAGAGGCCCGGATGAAGAAACTGCTCAGGAATCCCTCTGGTGCCGTCAGGCCTGCCTTGGCCGCGATAATACCCAGCGAGAAGGCAACGGCAAAGTAGCCCAGCGCAATGGGGAAACCAACGTGAAGCCCATGAAGTATATCTTTACCTATCTGTCTCATTTCTGTCGGTTCTTTGTTCTTTTATATTAGCGGAGACACCTGATAAAACATCCTTTTCCAACACGCGCTGGAAAGCAAGCCGTTCATCACCATTGAGCAGATAGATGATGCCGCAATAGGTAAACCCATATTTCGCTATGATATGCTGCATGATATGATTGTCCCGATGGGTGTCTATCCGGATATTCCTGTCAACGGAAGAACAAAAGTTCATGATGTCGCTGAACACATGACGAGCCTGAGGAAAACTGGCTATACGGTGCACCACATGATAAGGCTCCACGTCGTCAAGCCATTCCCCCTCATAAATCTTGGCATAGGTCGGCTCGGGCGAAGGCAGGAATGCAAAGTAGGCAACAATGCTTCTGGCATCTTCTACCACATATCCGCCACTTCGCTCCATATCACCCAGGATAACGGCCTCCGACGGATAACCGTCCGACCACTGATGCAGATTACCCGATGACCGCATGATGCCCCTTGCTGCTTCCATGACCTGCATGATGGAGGCCATATCCGACGGCTCGGCCTTTCTGATTGTTCTGCCCGTGCTGGCTCCCGTAGCCTTCTTCCCTTTTAGCCAGCTTTTTAGCCGATTGTAGCCCTCAACACCAAGAATAGTAAGACCGCCATACTGACAAGTCTTAGCCAGTCCGAACAAAATTGTCCACAGCACGCCTTTTGCAGCCGCGCTGATAGGTAAGAGCATTTGCGCAAAGGAGAGAATGTATAATGGTATGCAGCATAGCAGAACAATAACTCCTGTTCTGAACGAAAGGGATTGCAACCACCTTTTGACGCTACTCCAAATTCCCGTTTTAGTACGTTTATTCTTACTCACAATTCCTTATAATAGTCAAGTCACAACATATTTTTATTGCTTACGGGCAGCAAAATTACACATTTTTCAGCAGAAACCAACAAAAATAACAAACATTCACTACCAAAAAGCCCAAAAGTGCGCTGATTCGAGATGATCATAAACATTCCTAATAATGAGGGCAAAAAGAGGATGCGTCATTTCGGTATTGTTTGGGTAGGCGGTGTGTCAGTTCATCCACGGACTATTGCAACTGAGCCTAATTTCAGCGAGTTATCCAAGCGTAACTACTCATGCACCAGGGGGTGCTGAGTAGTTACTTTGGCGTACTAAAAAGATAAAGATTGTTAAAATCAAGAAAACTCTCCTTTCCCATCTCTCAACTCTCAACTAAAAATAGTACCTTTGCACCCGCAAACGAAAAAGGAGAGGTGCTCGAGTGGTTGAAGAGGCACGCCTGGAAAGCGTGTAACCGGCAAAACCGGTTCGCAGGTTCGAATCCTGTTCTCTCCGCAAAGTAAGAGAAAAGGATTCAAAGCTATTGAGGCAAAAGCGAATCCTATTCTCTCCGCAATATATACAGAAAATCAGTAACTTACGAATTCTACGCACATAAATACGCACTTTTTTGCGGTTTATGTGCGTAGATTTTCTTAGCAGAAGAATGTCGTTGCTGGTTTCTGACAAATAATTATTATATTGTTTAGGGACGCTTACTCAGTAGTGAAAATGTGGTGCGTTATGCAAATAGAAAAATCCGTAAGATTCTGAATTTCAGTTTCTTGCGGATTTCGTAAAGTGATCCCGTTGGGATTCAAACCCAAGACCTTCAGAACCGGAATCTGTCATTCAATTTCTTTGAGTACCCCTTTGTTTATGGGCATCTTCGGCTTTCCTCAAAAACGCATTTGCGCCGATTTTGCGCCGATTCGGCTTGTTAATACTCTCTTGTCGGTTGCAAAGGTACGAGAAAGTGAGCAAAAAGCCAAAATAATTATGGACTTTTTCGAGTGAGAGTGCTTCGAATGAGCACAAATTTGGAAGGTTGTACTTTCAATTTGGAAAATTTTCCATAAAATCTTCACTTTTCTAGATAAAAATGCTACCTTTGCACCATCAAAGCATTGATTTATGGAAAAAAATGCCCTATTGAACCACGAAGTCGTTATGGCTTCTTCTGACAAGACCACCAACAACTTCATTTCAAAAATGAAGAAGGAAGGGCGTCTTATCAAGATTGCCGCGAAGATTT
>JAEEGJ010005129.1_pt1 | contig 42132 bp, 37 predicted proteins | sample 8958761 | NCBI WGS metagenome assembly JAEEGJ01 (sample SAMN16246546, study PRJNA631951) | gut metagenome | biome: gut microbiome; feature: rumen; material: RS-attached | host: Bos | place: Iran: Karaj | collected 2018-10 | reverse complement strand
ATTCCACGATGGACCTCGTTCCGGATCGTTCGATCTGGGAAGCAATTGAGGGTGTCGTCGATTCCCAGGAGCCGCGGATGTTCCACTACAATCTTCCGGGCGACCGCGTTCTCTGGATCTCGGTTGTGCCGGTCCTGTCCGATTCGGAAGGCTGCGTCGGTGCGGTCGGTCTCTTTAAGGACGCCACCGAGATTGAAAAACTGGAACGCATGCGCAATGAATACGTTGCAAACATCAGCCACGAGCTGAGAACGCCGCTGACCTCGCTGCGCGGACTGCTCGAGCCGCTTGCCGACGGAATGGTAAAGGACCCGGAGAAGCAGAAGCAGTATTACTCGATCATGCTTCATGAGGTCGAACGTCTTTCCAGATTGATTACCGACATGCTGCAGCTGTCCAGACTGCAGGCGGGGACGGAAGCGATGGAAATGACGATGTTCGACGTAAACGAACTTTTGGAGGAGGTCTCGCAAAGTTTTCAGACCGAAGCGAAGAAGCGGAATATCCGGATCGAGTTGGAAACCGCGGAAACGCTTTCGCCCGTTTTGAGCGACCGCGACCGCATCGAACAGGTGCTTGTCATTTTGATCGACAACGCGCTGCGCTATGCGAAGAGCAGGATCTGCCTGCGCGCTTCGGAAAACGTCCACGAGGTCGTGATTGACGTCTGGGACGACGGAATCGGCATCTCGCAGGAAAACCTTTCCCGCGTGTTCGAGCGGTTCTATAAAGTCGACAAGTCCCGGAAAGACGGCGGAACGGGGCTCGGGCTTTCCATTGCCAAAAAAATCATGGACCAGCTTGAGGAGCAGATCGAAGTCGACAGCAAGGAAGGGGAGTGGACCTGCTTCCGCTTCACGCTGAAAAAATACGTCAGCAATGCAATCCCGCTGTCATCCGTTCCCGATATTATCGTTCCGATGCAGAACCCGCCGAAGGAACCGTAACACGATTACAAGGCATATATGACAGCCTCCGTGCGTATGTTGTAACAACATTGCAAGGAGGCTTTTTTCATGGAAAGAAGACGGCATACATACACAAAAAAGAACAGCGCTCCCGCGCGCTCAAGCGGTCTTTGGACAGCGTTGATCGTTATACTCAGCCTGGTCCTGATCGCAGCAATTCTCGTGCTGTCGCCGGTCGGCGGGTTTCTGCTTGACAAGGTCGTTATTCCCGTATACGGATGCATCAGCGGCCCTTCGAAGGACAAGGAGATCGCAGAGACGCTGCAGCAGCAGGACGAAAAAATCGGATGGATCCCGCTGTCGCCGAAGCCCACGGAGAAGGCCGCTGAGACCATTTCGATCGAAGAAACGCCGTTCTATATCCTGCAAATGGGCGTGTTTGCGGACGAAAACGCCGCAAAATCCCATGCGGATGAGATCAAACGTCTCGGTGCTGCGGGCGTGATCTATCCGCAGGGTTCGGTATTCCGTGTGTTTGCGGCCGCATATACCGATGAAACAAGCCTGATGAAGGTGCAGGAGCAGGTCCGCAAGGACGGATTTGAAGCTTCTCCGTATATCACGGAAAAGCATATGCTGAAAGTCACCGCAGGCGGAGACGACAAAGCGATACAGTCCCTGCGCGAAGCCGTCACGCTGATCAATACCGTGCCCGAGCAGCTGTGCCGCTTCGCGCTTTCCTATGACAAAAACGAATGCAGCGCCCAGCAGCTGCTGACCGAGATCAAGGAGTATGCACAAAACTGCGCCCAGGCAGCAAAGGCGTTTGAATCGACAAAGGATGAAGCCGTCAAATCCATCGCTGCGCTGATCGAAAAATATGAAGAAAAGCTATCGACATTCCTGAAAGAACATGATACCATACATACGGAGACGCTTTCGGGTGATCTGAAATCGCTCCAGTTGTCGATCATTATAGATTATATATTATTTTTTGATCGGAAATGAGGGAATATGGAACGGGTCACAATCTATACGGACGGCGCTTGCTCGCATAATCCGGGTCCCGGCGGCTGGGGCTGCGTGCTGCTTTACGGTCCGCATCGCAAGGAATCCAGCGGAAACGCCGAGAATACGACGAACAACCGCATGGAGCTGACTGCGGCAATCGAAGCTTTGCGGCTTTTGAAGCGCAGCTGTTCGGTCGATCTGTATACGGACAGCGCATATCTGTGCAGCGCGTTTGAAAAAGGCTGGCTGGAACGCTGGCAGCAAAACGGATGGAAAACCGCCAATCGCCGCGAGGTCGAAAACCGCGATCTGTGGGAACAGCTGCAAGCGTTATGTATCACGCATGTCGTGCGTTTTCATAAAGTCAAAGGTCATTCGGACAACGAAGAAAACAATCGATGCGACAAGCTTGCACGTGATGCGATCAAAGCGCTGCTGAAAGACAGATCCGATGCATCTGATCCGGACGTTGAAAATCCGGATTCGCCGTAAAATACCGTCCATTTTGTTGCTATTCTGTAAACAACTATTCGTTAAACTTGTCTTTAACGAATAGTTTTGTTATAATTCAGATAATCCATCAATACACTTCCCGACCGGAGATTTCTGTATGAGCGATTATCAGCTTGAAAAAAAACAAATCATGACCGAACGCTTCAGGAATGTTCTTTCCGAGCTTCCGGGTTTCTGCCGTTTGTATTTCCGTGCGATCGAACCGACGACGTCGATCCTGACACGTTACGGATACGCCGTCGATCTGCGTACGTTTTTCCGGTTTCTGACATCCGGACAGATCGATCGCTTTTCCGGCAAATCCATCACGGATCTGAATTGCGAAGATCTTGAACGCCTCTGCTCCCTCGATATCGAGCTATATCTCGAATACATCTCCCTGTACAGGAATCAAACGTCAGAGGGCACAAAACTGGTCGAAAACAATGAACGAGCGAAATCCCGTAAATTATCCGCTATTCGCGCGTTATTCAAGTATTTATATAAAAAAGAGCTGATCAAAACAAATTGTGCGGCGTTGGTGGATACGCCCAAGCTGCACGAAAAAGCGATCATTCGTCTTGATGCGAACGAGATTGCCGATCTTCTCGATTCTGCCGAACAAGGCAGCGGCCTGACGAAAACGCAGCGGCGGTATCACAATGCGACAAAGCTGCGTGACGTTGCGATCCTCTCCCTGTTTCTCGGCACGGGGATTCGTATTTCAGAGCTTGTCGGCATCGATCTGGACGACGTCGATTTTTCAAAAAACGAATTCATCGTAACGCGCAAGGGCGGCAATCAGGAGACGCTTGCCTTCGGTCAGGAGGTCCGGGATGCATTGACCGCCTATTTGGAGGAACGCAAAACCGTCATTCCGGCTGCCGGAAGCGAGTCCGCTTTCTTCCTTTCGATGCAGCGCAAACGGATCACGCCGCGCGCCGTCGAAAACCTCGTGAAGAAATACGCGCAAATCGCAACGCCGCTGAAAAAGATCACGCCGCACAAGCTGCGCAGCACCTACGGTACCATGCTGTATCAGGAAAGCGGCGATATCTATCTGGTTGCCGATGTGCTCGGTCACAAGGACGTCAATACGACGCGAAAGCATTATGCCGCCATGACGGAAGAAAAAAGCCGTCTGGCCGCCAAATACATCAAACTGCGTGAGGATCCGCCCGCTCCCCCTCTTCCTTCCGACGAATAAAAAATATTGCGAACATTTGTTTGCATTTTTGTGACATGTGTGATACAATGGGTTCGGAGGTGGGAATATGCGCAAAATCAGCGATGCAAAGGACAAAATCTGTCAATTCATTCTGCATGAGCAAATGAAAAACGGCTATCCGCCGACGGTCCGCGAGATCTGCGCCGGCGTCGGACTTGCCTCCCCTGCCTCCGTGCACCGGTATCTTCGTCAGCTGATCGACGAAGGGATCCTTACCGTCGATCCGAACAAAAAGCGCTCCTATACCGTCGCAGCGCCGAATGCCGATCGTTCCGGTCCCGTTCCGCTTCTCGGAAAGGTTGCGGCAGGGTATCCGATCCTGGCGCATGAAAACCGTGAGGATGAGTTTCCGATCCCCTCCATGCTCGTACACGGCGTACGAAGCGACGTGTTCATGCTTCGTGTAGACGGCGACAGCATGTATAACGCCGGGATCTTCGATTGCGATATTATCGTTGTCGAACAGGACGCCGTCCCGCATGACGGCGATATCGTCGTCGCGCGTATCGACGGCGAAGAGGTCACGGTAAAGCGGTTTTTCCAAAAAGAAAAGGAGATCGAGCTGCGTCCGGAAAACGAAGCCTTCTCCCCTATGTTCTATCCGTCGGATCGCGTCGAGATCCTCGGCTGCGTGACCGGCTTAATGCGAAGCTATTAACGCCTTCAGAACGGATCGCGCTGCAAGTACCGCGTGTTCATAGGTCAGCGCGCCCTGCAAATATGCCGTATACGGCGCGCGGATCGGTCCGTCCGCGGACAGCTCGGTCGTCGCGCCCTGTACAAACGTACCTGCAGCCATAATGACCTGATCCGTATAGCCGGGCATATCCCACGGCTCCGGCACAACAAAGCTGTCGACCGGCGCAGCCGACTGCACCGCCTGCGTAAAGGCAATCATCTCCTCGCTTGTACGGAACTGCACAGACTGAATGATATCGCTCCTTTCGTCGTCAACGGACGGGAGCGTTTGATATTGCAGTTCTTCAAACAGCGCCGCAAACAGGATCGCGCATTTCATGCACTGCAGAACGGTGTGCGGCGCCATAAAAAGCCCCTGGTAGAACGGGCGGTATGACGCGGCATACGAGCCGATCTCCTTGCCGCAGCCCGGTACGGTCTGCCGGAAAGCAACGGCTTCGATCAGGTCCTTTCTGCCCGCAATGTATCCGCCGGTCGGCGCAATGCCGCCGCCGCAGTTTTTGATCAGGCTGCCCGCCATCAGATCCGCACCGACCGCGGTCGGCTCCTCCGCCTCCGTGAACTCACCGTAGCAGTTGTCGACGAATACGACGACGTCCTTTCGGATCGTTCGCACAAAAGTGATCGCTTCCCGAATCTTTTGGATCGTCAGCGCTTTGCGCCACGCGTATCCTCTTGATCGCTGCAGATATACGATCCTGATCGTCGGATCATCCCTTAGCATTTTTGCCGCCGCTTCCAGATCGATCCGGTCGTCGAGCAGCGGGACGGAACGGAACCGAATTCCGAACCTTGTTAGCGCGTTCGGCAGATCGCCGTTCAGCCCGACGGCGCTTTCCAGCGTATCGTACGGAGCGCCTGTCAGGGACAGAATGGAATTTCCCGGCTCCGCGACGCCGGACAGTGCAAGAAAAATCGCATGCGTCCCGTTCGCGATCTGCGGACGGACAAGCGCATCCTCCGCCTGAAGCGCGTCGGCAAAGACCGCATCCAATGCATCCCTTCCGATATCGTCATAGCCGTACCCTTCGGTCGGTGCAAAATGACGCGCCGAGATCCTGTGCTTCTGGAACGCGTTGAGCACGCGCTCCTGACAAACGCGCGCCGTCCGTTCCGCTCTCTGAAAGGCATTCTGCGCGCGGGCTTCCGCCCGGTCAATCGTTTTCTGTATGTCCATTGATATACTCCGTAATTCTCCCGATAATCTCTTCCCCCGGTGTTTTCAGCGGGTCGAACCAAACGGTATCGGGATTCCGCTTGAACCATGTGATCTGCCGCTTCGCAAAATGCCGCGTGTTTCGCTTGATTCGTTCGATCGCGCTTTCCTTTGATTCGATCCCGCGATAGACGTCGTACAGTTCGGCGTATCCGATCGACTGCATGGCGCGAAACCTGTCCGGCGTCAGTCCCTGTCCGAAGAGACGGAACGCTTCGTCGAGCAATCCGTCTTCTATCATACGGTCGACGCGCCGGTCGATCCTGTCGTATAGTACCTTCCGGTCTGTATTGAGTCCGATCCGAACCGTCCGGTAGGTATGATCCCCGCGCTGTGCGGATATAAATGCATCGTTGCATTCGGAAAAGGTCTTGCCGGATACGCGATAGACCTCCAATGCACGCACAACGCGCTTTTTGTCGTTCGGATGCAGGCGGTCTGCCGTAACCGGATCAATGCGTCTCAGCGTCTCAAAAACACCGGATCGGTCCCGATCGTATTCCGTTTCGATCTCGGTGCGAATTGCGGCGTCCGAAGGCGCTGAGAAGCGCATATCGGCAAAGACGGCGTCGAGATACAGCCCGCTGCCGCCGACAACGATCGGCAGCTTGCCGCCGGAATGAATGCCGTCGATCGCATCGCGCGCAAGCGAACGAAAGGTCGAGACCGTAAAGCTGTCGTCGGTGATCTCGGCGCAGTCGATCAGATGATGCGGCACGCCTTTGCGTTCGGAAACGTTCGGTTTTGCGGAACCGATATCCAGTCCCCGATAGACCGCAACGGCGTCCGCGGAAACGATCTCGCCCTTCAGCGCGATCGCCGCTTCGACGGACAGCGCCGTTTTGCCGCACGCCGTCGGTCCGACAATGCACAGGACGGTCGGCTTCGTATTCATACGATCCGGCGGAACATTTTTTCAAGCTCCGTTTTGGTGATGCGCACGACAACCGGACGCCCGTGCGGACAGGTCAGAGGGATCTCTCCGTTCAGGAACAAATCCAGCAGCGAAGCGATCTCTTCACGAGTGACAGGCTCTCCGCCTTTGATCGCATGCTTGCACGCCGCCTGCATCAGGCGTTCCTTCAGCAGCGCATCCTTTGTGTCCTTCTGCTGTTCCGAAAGCAGCGTGAGCACCATCGACAGATAGCTTTCACTCAGAAGCTGACCGTTCAGCACCGGCACCTCGGAAAGCAGCAGCGTCATCTCGCCGGATCTGGATAAGCCGAAGCAAAGATCCGTCAGCACCGACTGATTGGCTTCCCATGTCGCCATCTCCGACGGCGTGAGCTTTACCTCGCGCGGAACCAGCAGTCTCTGCGCCGAAAGCTCCGTCTTGCGCGCGCAAAGATCGTCATACAATCTGCGCTCATGCGCGGCATGCTGATCGATCAGATACAGCGTATCGCCGCGGGTGACAAGCCAGTATGTCCGGAACACACAGCCGACGATCTCGGTTTGTTCCGAATCGAACAGCGGCTCGTTCCGCTCCTGCGGAACGCGAGGCGCGGAGCGATTGGTATCGACCGTAAAGCTCGGAACATCGCCGACGCTGCCCTGACGCCGGAACGCGCGGATCGGTCCTTCCTCCCGGTACCGGAAGGAAGAAGGTCCGGAAGTGTAATCGTGAAAGTTCACGCGCACGGCTTCCGTATGCGGCGCAGCGTCCTGCTGCGTTTGATGTATCTCCGGCTGCTTCGGCTGCACATGATCGAGCGCCGATTCCACATGCTGCGAAGCGGCGCCGAGCGCAAGCTTTGCCGCTGCGGAAACGGAGGTAAACACGCGATTTTCATCGGCAAACCGGACTTCCGCCTTGGTCGGATGGACGTTGACGTCGACCTCCTGCGGCGCAAGCGACAGATTCAGCACAAAGAACGGGAATCTGCCGATCATAAGCCGGGTATCGTATGCCTGCAAAACTGCAGTCGATACGGATACGGCCCGCACGGAACGGCCGTTGATCAGGAGCGTTTGATAGGTGCGGTTGTTCCGGGAAATCTCGGGAAGTCCGAGGAATCCCGTTACCTTCATATACCCGTTGTCGTAATCAACCGGCACGAGCTTCTCCGCGACGGACGCGCCGTAAACGCAGTATACAGCGTTGAACAAGCTGCCGTCACCGTATGTTTCGTAAACGGTTTTTCCGTCGGATTCGTAGCGGAATGATATCTCCGGATGCGCAAGAATCATCTTGCCGATGTAATCGCCGATATAGCCGGCTTCCGTTCGCGCGGATTTCAAAAACTTGAGCCGTGCCGGAACGGAAGCGAACAGCTCTTCCACCGTAAAGGAAGTGCCGAATACACAGGAGGCGTCATCTTCCCGGATGAGCGTACCGTTGTCGTAAACAATCGTCGTTCCGACGTCGGAGCCCTGCTGCCGCGTCGTCATGGTGACCTTCGACACCGATGCGATCGATGCAAGCGCTTCTCCGCGGAATCCGAGCGTCATCACATGCGACAGATCCTCCGCTGTATTGATTTTGCTGGTTGCATGACGCAAAAACGCATTTCGGCAATCCTCCCTTGCGATCCCGCATCCGTTGTCAGTTACGGTGATGCTGCGCATTCCGCCGTTTTCAATGCGAACGCTGACTGCCGTCGCGCCGGCGTCGATCGCGTTTTCGATCAATTCCTTTACAACGGACGCAGGCCGTTCAACGACTTCGCCGGCCGCGATCTGATTGGCAACCTGCGGCTTCAGAACATGAATGACAGGCATGTTATTCTCCCTTCATTGCATCCAGATACGTATGCAGCTTCATAAACGCTTCAATAGGCGTCATATGATCAAGATCGACTTTTTTGAGATCGTTCAGTATCGACTGCTCGACCTGATTTGCCACCGTCTCCCCCTCCGTTTTCATTTCGGGTTTCGGTTCGCGCGTCAGAAGATCCGACTGTTCAAGCTCGCCGAGGATCTCCTTTGCGCGCATGATCACCGAATCCGGCAGCCCCGCCAGGCGCGCAACCTGAATGCCGAAGCTCTTGTCCGCGCTGCCCTTCACGATCTTGCGCAGGAACAGGATGTCGTCGCCGATCTCCTTGACTGTGATACGATAGTTCACAACGCCGTCAAGCTTGCCTTCAAGCTCCGTCAGCTCGTGATAGTGCGTGGCAAACAGAGTCTTTGCGCCGCACAGGATCGGGTTTGCGATATGCTCCAGAACGGACCACGCGATCGAAAGGCCGTCGAACGTGCTTGTACCGCGTCCGATCTCGTCAAGGATCAGCAGGCTGTCCTTGGTCGCATTGTTGATGATGTTCGCCATCTCGCTCATTTCGACCATGAACGTGCTCTGGCCGGACGCAAGATCGTCGCTCGCGCCGATCCGCGTAAAGATGCGGTCGACGATGCCGATCTCCGCTTCGTCTGCAGGCACGAAGGAGCCGATATGCGCCATCAGCGTAATCAGTGCGACCTGCCGCATGTACGTTGATTTGCCCGCCATATTGGGGCCGGTTACGATCAACAGGCGGTTGCTATCCACGTCAAGCTGCACGTCGTTCGGAATAAACCCGTTCTTCATGGCCTTCTCGACGATCGGGTGCCGCCCGTTTTTGATGCGAATGACCGGCGCATCCGAGATTACGGGCATGACATACCGGTTCGATACGGCAACCTCCGCAAGCGCGCGGAATACGTCCAGCCGCGCAAGCAGCGCCGCGTCCTGCTGCATGCGTTCCGTGCAGGCGAGCAGCGTTTCCTTGATCTCACGGAACAGCTCGGTCTCCAGCTCCAGCAGCCGGTCAGCGGCATTCAGGATCTTTTGTTCGAGCTCCTTAAGCTCCGGCGTGATATAGCGTTCCGCGTTTGCAAGCGTCTGTTTGCGCTCGTAATAATACGGAACGTTCTGTGTAAAGGATTTCGTAACTTCGATGTAATACCCGAACACACGATTGTAGCCGATCCGCAGCGTCTTGATGCCGGTCGCCTCGCGTTCGCGTTGTACGATCTGATCAAGCATGCTCTGGCTGTCGCCGGAAACGGCTCTGAGTTCATCGACTTCCTGATTGTAGCCTTTCCGGATCAGCCCGCCGTCCTTGATATTGACGGGCGGATTCGGTGAAATCGCGGAATCGATCAGCGCGATCACGTCGTCCATCGGATCGAGTTCGCGCACAATCGCATCGATCGCCTCTGTCGGAATGCCGCACAGCAGCATGGTGATCGGCGTAATCTGGCGGAGCGACTGCAGCAGCGCAATGCAGTCGCGTCCGTTCACCGTGCCGTACGCGATCTTGCTCGTCAGGCGTTCGATGTCATATACGGATTCAAGGTATTCGCCGAGCATCTTTCTGGTGCGCAGATCCCTGACAAACGTATCGACCGCCTGCTGTCGGTAAACGATCTCTTCTTTTGTCTGCAGCGGGCAGTCTACCCAACTTCTCAGAAGTCTTGCGCCCATGCTGGTCTCGGTCGCGTCCAAGAGATACAGCAGCGTGCTCTTCTTGCTGCCGCTGAACTGCAGCGGCTGCGTCAGCTCGAGATTGCGGCGCGTGGAAGCGTCAAGCTGCATGAATGCCGTCCGATTGAGCAGCTTGATCGTATGGATGTGCGTCAGCGCATTCTTCTGCGTATCCTCAAGGTACGACAGCAGCGCGCCGGCCGCGCCGATCGCAAGCGCTTTTCCGTCCAGTCCGTAGCCCTTGAGAGAGGACACGGAAAAGTGCTGTTTCAGACGGTTTTCGGCCTGTTCCGGATGAAACCGTACATTCGCGAGCTTTTCAAGATAATACCCGGAACGGATCCGCTTCACAAGGTAATCCTGTTCAAACAGCAGCTCGTTTGCAACGATCTCGGACGGAGCCAGACGCGTCAGCTCGTCGAACAGGATGACAGACGCATTCGATCCATATACCTCACAGCAATAAAAGACGCCTGTGGAGATGTCGGAGTATGCGTAACCAACGCCGTTCTGCGCATAATTCAGCGCAAAAATGTAGTTGTTCTTCGCGCTGTCGAGCATCTTCTCCTCGATGACGGTGCCCGGTGTGATCACGCGCGTGACGGAACGCGTCACAAGTCCCTTTGCAAGCGCGGGGTCCTCCATCTGTTCGCAGATAGCGACCTTGTGCCCGAGAGAGATCATTTTATTCACGTATGCATCGACCGCGTGATACGGCACGCCGCACATCGGCGCGCGCTCTTCAAGGCCGCAGTCGCGGCCCGTCAGCGTCAATTCGAGGATTTTGGAGCCTTCGATCGCGTCGTCGAAGAACATCTCGTAAAAATCGCCGAGACGGTAGAACAGGAAGCAGTCCGGATACTGCTGCTTCACTTCCATATATTGGCGCATCATCGGCGTCAATTCGCTCATTTCGTTTCCTCCCGGGAGCTGCATTCGGCATGACACGTGCTGCAGTTGCAGTCGCAAGGCATCGACATGGCCGCCTTCTCGCGCAGCACGCGGTCAAGCGCGTCCTTTGCCGCGACAAATTCACAGTACAGCGGGTTTGCGGAAATCTGTCCGGACATCCATTCGACGTCGTTTGTCAGGCGGATCGCCTCCTGCGCGTCATAATCCGGATTCTGCAAAAGGTCCATCAGCTGTTTGGTCTCTTTCTGATACGCATCGATCAGCTGCATCAGCGCTTCGTTCGCCTTGACCTTTTCGCTCAACTCCAGATACGTTTTCAATTCATGCATGGATTATTTCCCCCAATAAAGAATTTTTGCTGGTTTCGGTCACTCTGACCGTAACATATCGGTTCAAAAGCTCCGCATCGCCCGGAAAGTATACCATCTTGAAATTCTGATACTTGCCGTAAAGCATGATCTGCGGTCCTCGCTCGTCATAGCCTTCGACGAGCACCTCTCCGACATGTCCGATGTATTTCTCGTTGTTTTCAACGGTTTTCCTTGCCTGCAGCTCGTTGAGCGCCTGCAGCCGGCGTTTTTTGACCGGTTCCGGAATCTGGTCCTCCATCCTTGCGGCAACCGTTCCCTGCCTCGGTGAATACGCAAACGTGAACGCTGCTGCAAATCCGACCGTTTCGACCAACGACAGCGTGTCCTCGAACGCTTCCTCCGTCTCTCCCGGGAAACCGACGATGATATCGGTCGTAAACTCAATATCCGGAACCAGTGCGCGCAGCCGTTCGATGATCGACAGATAATGCTCGCGCGTGTATTTGCGGTTCATCCGTCTGAGGATCTCATCGTTGCCGGACTGTACCGGCAGATGCACATGATGGCATACGTTCGGAAGCGCTGCGATCGCCTGCATGACGTCCTCGTTCAGGTCCTTCGGATGCGAGGACATAAACCGTATGCGTTTGAGTCCCGGCACATCGGACACGTATCGCAGCAGATCCGCAAAATGCATGCCGGTCGAGCCGTCGTTTCCGTAGGAATTGACGTTTTGTCCGAGCAGCGTGATCTCGGTGATCCCGCTCGATACCAATGCCTCGATCTCTTTTTTGACGTCCTCCGGACGGCGCGAGCGTTCCCTGCCGCGTACATACGGCACGATACAGTACGAGCAAAAGTTGTCGCAGCCGTACATGATATTGACAAAAGCGCTCCTCGGATTGTCCCGTAGCCGCGGAAGCGCCTCCGCGATCGCATCGTCCGAACGGTCGGTTACGGCAACGCGTTCTCCGTTCAAAACGGCGCTGAGCATTTCGGGGATCCTGTGCAGAACGTTTGTCCCGAAGATCAGGCTGACGTGCGGGAATCGTTTGAGGAGTTTTTTTGCCATTCCTTCCTGCTGCATCATACAGCCGCAGATGCCGACGATCAATCCCGGATTCGCATCCTTCAATTCCTTCAATGCCCCGATGTTCCCCATCAGCCGCTTTTCCGCATGATCGCGTACGCAGCAGGTGTTAAAGAGAATCAGATCTGCCGATTCCTTTGCCGTCGCTTCCGTATATCCGATCTCACAAAGCCAGCCTTTGATCGTCTCGCTGTCGCGAACGTTCATCTGACAGCCGAACGTCTCGACAAAAAAGGTCAATGCGCGCGGTGCGATTTCCGATGAAAGCGCCGCCGCAATCCGATGCTGTTCAGCCAGTTCCTGTTCCGGAATGAAAAGTTTTGTTTTCATTCTATACTCTCTCCATGATTATTCAGTTTATTATACATCACTTCAGGCGCGCATTCAAGAACTGTTTTTTCCGGCTTTCGCCATATTTTACCGTTCATATTTGCGTGAATTTTGCAGAAATTAAGGGTAACAAAGCCGACAAGGAGGTGAAAACATGGCACGCAGCAATAACAGCAACGGCAATACCGGCTCCGAATCGAAGAGCAATCTCCGTTCCTTCAAGAGCGAAGTTGCATCCTCGCTGAATATCGACCTGAAACAGGGCTATAACGGCGATCTGACGTCGCGCGAAGCAGGCAGCATCGGCGGCGAGATGGTCAAGCGTATGATTGCATACGCAGAGAAGAACCTTCACTAACACGGAAAGGAGTAAACAAACATGAGCAGAAACGGTGCATTGATCCCCGAAAGCAAGCAGGCGCTGCAGAACTTCAAGCATGAAGTCGCAAGCTCCCTCAATGTGGATCTCAAACAGGGCTACAACGGCGACCTGACGTCTCGTGAGGCGGGTTCCGTCGGCGGCGAGATGGTCAAGCGTATGATTGCGTACGCCCAAAACAACATGAACGGATCCTCTTCGTCCATGATGAGATAACAACACAGATAACGCAAAAATCGCCGCAGAACACGGCGATTTTCTAATTGTGCGCGATCCCGTCCAGCAAGCGGAATCGCCGTCTTGCTTCTTCGATCAGCGCGTTGTTGCGCAGTGACGGAACGGCAAGCACTTCCTTTGCGGCTTCGGATGCGTCACGGATCGTTTCGACCGTACAGCCGGACAGAAAACCGTTCAGCTCCGCTTCTCCGCTCTGCCGCACGCCGAACAGATCGCCGCTGCCGCGCATCTCGAAATCCTTTTGCGCAATCAGGAAGCCGTCGTTTGTTCCGATCAGCGTCTCGATCCGCTGCTTTGCATGGTCGTTCAGCTTGTTCGCAAGCAGATAGCAATGTGATTCCAGATTGCCTCTGCCGACGCGGCCGCGCAGCTGATGCAGCGTCGCAAGTCCGAAATGGTCGGCGCCTTCAATCACCATGGACGTTGCCTCCGGCACGTCGACTCCGACCTCCACGACCGTTGTGGAAACGAGCACCGGCGTCTCTCCCGTGCGGAACGCATGCATCGCGGCGTCCTTCTCCGCTTCCTGCATTTGCCCGTGCAGCGTTCCGACCCTGACATTCGGCATCATTGCACATATGTCCGCATACAGTTCGCGCAGCGACAGTCTTTCAAATCCTTCCGTGGGTTCGATCAGCGGACAAACGACGAAGGCGCGTTCTCCTTTCCCGGCGCATGCGGAAATATGCCGGTACAGGTCCCTGCGCTTTGAGGCAGGGACGAAATGCGTAGTTACCGGCTTGCGTCCGGGCGGCAACGCGTCGATCACGGACAAATCAAGGTCTGCATAGATCAGCAGCGCAAGCGTGCGAGGAATCGGCGTCGCAGACATGACGAGCACATCCGGCCGGATCCCCTTTGATTCGATTTTCGCGCGCTGCATCACCCCGAAGCGATGCTGTTCGTCGGTGACGACAAGCCCGAGATCGGAAAATCTGACCCGGTCGGAAAGAAGCGCGTGCGTCCCGATAATGACGGATGCGTCTCCGCTTTCGATTCCGGCAAGCGCCGCGTCCTTCTGCGTTTTTTTCATGCTGCCGGTATAGAGTACTGCGTCGGGGAACCGTTTGCGCAGGGTGTTGAAATGCTGCTCGGCAAGCAGCTCTGTCGGCGCAAGCAATACGCCCTGTTTACCGTTCTGTGCCGCTATGTACAAAGCGTATTCCGCCACAACCGTTTTGCCGGAGCCGACGTCGCCCTGAATCAGCCGGTTCATCGGCACGTCCGAGCACATATCCGTCTCGATCTCGCGCATGACGTTTTGCTGTGCTTCCGTCAGCATGAACGGCAGCGTATCGGCAAACGCGCCCGGTACAGGACGTTGAAACGCAAAGCCGTTCCTGCGTTTTCGGTCCGATTTCACCGATCCGACCGCGGTGAAGTACAAAAACGCATCCTCAAAGGACAGCCTGCGTCTCGCCGCCTGCAGCGACTCCGCCGAAGTCGGAAAATGGATCTCACGGAGCGCGTCATGCAGTCCGATCAGGCGGAACTGCTCTCTCCAGTTTTCGGGAAGAAGATCGGAAGGCGCCGCATCTTTGATGATCACGCCGAGCGCGTCACGGATGACCGTTTGTGTCAGGCCCTTGACCGTTGCATACACCGGAACGATCCCGCCGCCGGCACGGTTGATTTGCGGATTATACAGAACGGTCCCGCGTTTTTGATTGACGGTGCCGTACGCAAAGAACGTATCGCCGATATGGAACTGATTGAGCCGGTACGGCTGATTCAGCCAGCGCAGCGTAAGACGACCGGTACCGTCCGAAACGCGTACAGAGACAATCTCTTTTCCCTTATAATAGAATACGCTCGGATCGGACACTACGCGTACGCGGACCGTTGCGCGATCTCCTTCATGCAGATTGCGGATTTCGGATATCTGCGTATAATCAAGATACTCCTTCGGATAAAACCGCAGAAGATCCTCTGTCGTAACGATATGAAGCGCGGCGAACAGCTCAAGCCGCTTAGGTCCGATTCCCTTAATCTCGCGTAATTCCATGGAAAAAGCCGCCTGTCGGCGGCTCAGATCCGTTATTCGACGGATAGGTAGTAATAGTACAAGGGCTGACCGCCGCGTGTTGCGATGCATTCCGCATCTTCAAAGCGATCCTGCAGCCGCTCGGTAAGCGCCTCCGCCTCTTCCTCGTCCACGGCGTCGCCGTAGTACAGATTGACGATCGGATCGTCGATCCCGCGCTTCTCGATCATCTTTTGAACGATCTGCTCGACCGCTTCGTTCACATTGGACGATACGGCTGCGATATCGTTGTCGACCATGCCGATGATGTCGCCCTCTTTGATGTCGTTTCCGTTGTAATGCGTTTCGCGGACTGCATAGGTAACGGCGCCCGAAACGATCTCATTCACAGCCTCCTGCATATTCTCCTGATTCTCCTCAAGAGAAAGCTCCGGATTGAACGCCATCGCCGCCGCGATGCCCTGCGGAATCGTCTTGGTCGGAAGCACGATCACGTTGCAGGAGCACAGATTCTGCGCCTGCTGCGCCGCGAGAATGATGTTGGAATTGTTCGGAAGCACAAACACGTTTCGCGCGTTGCACTGACCGATCGCGTTGACGATCGTATCGATGCTCGGGTTCATCGTCTGCCCGCCGGAAATGATCCGGTCGACGGAAAAGCTGCGGAAAATCTCGTCGATGCCGTCGCCCGTGCTGACGGAAATCAGGCCGTATTCCTTTTCGTTGCGCTTTTTCTGTTCGATCAGCTGACGGTTCTGCTCTCGCATGTTCTCGATCTTGAGCCGGTCAAGCTCGCCGAACCGCATCGCAAACTGCAGGATCTTGCCCGGGCAGTTGGAGTGCACGTGCACCTTCACAAAATCATCCCCTGCTGCCACGACGACGGAATCGCCGACACGCACCAGATGATCGCGCAGTCTTGCAAGATCTTCTTCGGAAAAACCGTCGACCAGACGGACGATAAAGAACTCCGTGCAGTAGCCGAATTCGATGTCTTCCGTGGAAAAATGATCGAGGTTTGCGCCTTCTTCCGCAGCGGGAAGCTCCTCTTCCTCCGGCTCTTCCGAAAGGTCAGGCAGTTCCTCTCCGGATACGACGGCTTTGAATCCGCGATACACGGTCAAAAGGCCAAAGCCTCCGCTGTCGACCACGCCCGCTTCCTTCAGAACGGGAAGCAGATTCGGCGTGTTGTCCAGCGCCTGCTGCCCGACTTCCAGCATTGCGTCGAGAAAGTCCTCCAGCGAAATGTGCTTCTTCCGCTTGGTCAAAGCGACCGACGCCTGGGAAATCATACGCGATACGGTCAGGATCGTGCCTTCTTTGGGACGCAGAACCGCTTTATAGGCGGCGTTTGTGCCCGTTTCAAGCGCTTCCGCAAACATCGGGACTGCAATCTCATTCTGTCCCTTGCAGATCTGCTGATAGCCGCGGAACAGCTGCGAAAGGATGACGCCGGAATTGCCGCGCGCGTTTTTCAGTGCGCCGAGCGAAACAGCGTCCATGACCTGCCCTACCGTAACGGTGTCCGGCATGCCGCGAAGCTCCTTGATCGCGCCCTGCATCGTCATAGACATATTGGTTCCCGTGTCGCCGTCCGGAACGGGAAACACGTTCAGGGAATCGATATATGCCTTGTTTTTTTCAAGATTGGCGGCGCCGCCGAGAAACATGTCCCGCAAAAGCGCGCCATTGATGTTCTGAATGTTCAATGCTCAACCCTCCGACATTCGCTTACTGGACGCGAATACTTTCCACAAAGATATTCACGCAGCGAACCGAAACCCCGGTCAGATCTTCAATCCGATAACGCACATTCTGCTTTGTGTTCTGTGAAACGGCAGGCAGGGAGACGCCGTACTGAAGCGCAACATGCAGGGAAACGTCGACCTGCGTGTCGCTGACTTTTTCGACCAGAACGCCCTTCTGCAGATTCTCTCTTCCGAAAAGCTCAACGATTGCATCGCCGGCGGTCCTTGCGCACATGCCGACAATCCCGTAATTCTCAACCGCCGCATAGCCCGCTATTGTTGCAATCAAATCTTCGGAAACGGTAATGGTTCCCAAATCGTTTGCGACAGAAATCGCCATGATTGAACCTCCTTTGCTACTCTTTATACGTTCCTGTAAAACAGATTATTCTTTCTCTTCCCAAACGCCGTTGTGGAAAACTTCCTGTACGTCGTCGTTGTCGTCCATACGCTCCAGGAAGCGCTCGATCTTTTCGATCGTTTCCGGATCGGTAATGTTCGTGGTGTTCTTCGGGATCTGACCGATCTCCGCGGAAATGAAGGTATAGCCGAGACCCTCGAGGTTTTCACGCACGGCGGAAAAGTCCGCGGGAGCGGTATAGACTTCAAACGCGTCGTCCTGTGCGACAAAATCTTCCGCGCCTGCATCCAGCGCCTGCATCATGACCTCGTCCTCATCCATCAGCGCCGTGCGCTCGATCACGATAAGGCCCTTTTTGTCAAACATCCATGCGACAGAGCCGGATGCGCCCATGTTGCCGCCGCTCTTGGAGAAGATGTGCCGCATTTCGGCTGCGATGCGGTTGCGGTTATCGGTCAGAACGTTGACGATCACCGCGATATTGCCGGGGCCGTATCCTTCATACACGACCTCTTCATAATCCACGTTGCTGCCGTCGCCGCTTGCCTTTTTGATGGAACGCGAAATATTGTCGTTCGGCATGTTCGCCGCCTTCGCCTTTGCAATGACGTCGCGCAGCTTGGAATTGTTGGCCGGATCGGCGCCGCCGCCCTCTTTGACGGCGATCGCGATTTCACGACCGATCTTGGTAAAGATCTTACCCTTTTGGGCGTCGGTCTTTTCTTTCTTGTTCTTAATGTTTGCCCACTTGGAATGTCCGGACATAGTATTTCCTCCTCAATCGTCAGTTAATCCATTCTATGATTTCAAAGCATTTCTGCAGCTTCATCATCCAATACAAAGGTCACGGCAGGATGCAGCCGAAGCGCGGCAAGCGGCGAATCCGAAAGCGTTCCGTGCAGCATCGACTTCACAGCCTCTGCAGCATTTCGTCCGGTGCCCACGACGATCAGATGCTTTGCGTGCATCAGCGCGGACAGCCCTGCCGTTATGAAGCCGTCCCCGTCGATCATTTCATCGTGCGTCTCCGGCTTGCAGTCATAAGACCGGTTCATAAACAGCGATCCGTCCCGACGTACGGCAATCAGCGCAACGTCAAGTCCGCCGGCGTCGAGAATCGAGTTTTCAAACGCATTCGCCGTCTCCTCCTTGGAAAGCTCCTTGGAAAACGGAACCACGTACTGCTTTTCGGAGATATCGGTCTTGGCAAACAGCGCTTTGCCCAGCAGGTTTGCGATCCTCTGTTCTCCGGCCTCATCCGGCAAAAACTCAAACAGCTGAAAGATCTTTGCCTCTCCCCAGTCAAGAAGACCGTTTTCGGTCATCGCCGAAAGCGAATCAAATACGGGGAGAAGCGTCTCATGATAGTCGACGCCGATGACGCAGCCCGAATCCGTCAGCAGATGGGATGCGATCAGGGTTGCGGCGCAGACGCCGGCGGTATTCGGATCACGATAGATCAGCACGCTGCTCATTCTGTTTCACCGGCCGTACAAACCGTTTCAAGGAAAAGCAGCACATCGCCGTATACCTCTTTGCGGTTGGTTTCATTGAGCATTTCGTGCCGTCCTTCCGGATACAGCTTCATGGTGACCTTGTGTCCGCTCTTCACGAGCCATCCGTTGACCTGCTTGACGCCCTTTTCCATAGCGCCTACCGGATCGTTGGCGCCCGACATCAAAAAGATCGGACGGTTCGGAACACGCTTTGCCCAGTTCAGGTTGGAGACCTCCTGCAGGCCCGTAAACAGGTCGAAGAAAGCGCAGGACGTGAAAACGAATCCGCAGAGCGGATCTTCGATGTATTTATCGACAGAAGCCGTATCGCGGGACAGCCAGTCGAATTCGGTCCTTGCATCCTTGAACTTTTTGTTGTATGCGCCGAAGCTGAGCTTGTTTAAGGATTCGTTCGGCTTTTTACCCTTGCCCTTTTTGATCGCGCTCTTCGCGAGCATCTTCGCGAGCGGAAGTGCAGGGTTTGCGCCGGCCGTGCCGGAGAAAACGAACGCATCAAAATCAACGCCCATCCGGCCGGCATACGTTCTTGCAAGGAAGCTGCCCATCGAATGACCGAAGAGAATGCACGCCAGCGAAGGATGATCCTTCATGACGGCGTCATGCATGGTTTTGTTGTCTTTGATGAGATTGTCCCAACCGTCCCGGTCTCCGAAATAGCCCTTCGGCTGTTCCTTTCCGATGGATTTGCCGTGGCCCGGCAGGTCCATGCCGAACACAAGGAATCCGTTTTCGGCAAGAAACATGGCAAAATCGTGATACCGTTCGATATGCTCCGCCATGCCGTGAATGATCTGCACGCAAGCGCGCGGGTCATCCGGCGTCCAGATGCGATAGCGAACATCACAGATTCCGGTGGAAGAGGGAAAGCGCTTATCCCGCACAACAATGCCCATATGCATACCTCCGCATAATATTGATAAAGTATCATATCACATATGCGGAAAAAGTGCAAGTCAAAGCGTAATTATTTTATCGGCATGCAGCAAATCTGCATCGGAAGGATCATGTGTTACGACGACAGCAAGCTTTGCGGTGCCGATCAATTGCGCCGCGCGCTGCTTGTTTTGCTCATCGAGCCCGGAAAACGGCTCGTCGAGCAGCACGACGTCGTCGGAAAACGCTAACGCTCTCGCAAGTGAAACGCGCTGCTTCTGTCCGCCGGACAGCTTCCCTGCCCGCTGCTGCAGTTCGTTTCCGAGATTCAAAGCGATCAACAGCTTTTCCGCCGTATCCCGGTCGGAAACCAGCGCGACGTTTTCCAGCGCAGTCAGATGATCGATCAGGCGCGGCTCCTGAAAGACGACGGAGATTTTGCGATCCGAGAGCCCCGTTACGGAACCGCCGTCCGGTTTCGTGAGCCCGCAAAAAACGCGGAGCAGCGTCGTTTTGCCGACGCCGGATTCGCCGGACAGCAGCACGACGCCGCGATCCGGCAGTTCGGCCGAAAAATGATCCAGCACTTGTTTGCTGCCGAACCGTACGGACAGATCGGATATCTTAATCATATCTCTTCCCCGCCTTCCTGACAAGCGCCTTGAATGCGCTTTCCATGAGCACGGACATGCAGATCACAAGCAGCGTCCATGCGAACAGCTCTGAAGTGTCCATATAGGTCTTGATGCTCTGCATCTCCCGTCCGATGCCGAAGCGCGGCAAAGACAGGATTTCCGCGGTGATCACCGCTTTCCACGCAAAGCCAAGCGACACGGACGCCGTGGCAAAGAACGGCGGAAGGATCTGCGGAAGCGTCACATAACGCAGTTTTTTCCAGGGCGTAAGGAATATCCGCGACATTTCGTCCAGCGGAACGCTGCGATTCCGGATCGCCTCCTCAGTCGTTTGCCAGATCATCGGAACGACGACGATCGTGGCGACGACGACGGGAACGACGCCGGATACGACCGAAACAAGGAGAATCAGCGCAAAAGAAGTGATCGGCGTCGTTTTCACGAGCGACCGCAGCGGTTTCAGCAGCCAGTCGGCAACGCGTGAATGCGACGTCAGTACGGCAAGCAAAACGCCGAGCGTGCAGCCGAGCAGATAGCCGGATACGATTCGCAAAAGCGTCAGTCCGATCACGCGCCAGCCTCTTCCGGTTGACAGCACATCCCGAACGGACACCAGTGTTTCCCACGGCGAAGGCAACAGCAAGCTGTTGCCGACGAGCATCGACAACAGCTGCCATACTGCAATATAAACTGCGATCGGAACGCAGATTCGATACAGCTTATGAAGGATCCGCCTCATAATAGAAATCGTCCGCCGGGAGCTTGCCGCCCACCGATTTCGGATTCGCGTCAAACAGCACCTGCAGCATGCCGAGCACGTCCGCCTTCATCTCTGCGCCGGTGATCAGCGTGATGTTGCAGTTCGGGATCGCACGCTTTGCGATCGGTTCCTTGCCGATGATGCCCTGCGCGACGATGACGGATGCGGCGTCCGCTTCCGTAGCGACCTTGTTCGCGGATTCCTTTGCATCCTTCAGGAACGTATCGACCTGCGCCTTGTGATCCTTCAGGTACTCAGTGCGAACAATGTATACGCCCTGCACGACCTGCGTATCGTTCTTCTCGCTCCAGAGGTCGTTGATCTTCAGCGCCACGCGTGCATTCTCATTCTGTGCGCAGGCGATGGATACGTGCGGCTCCGGAAGCAGCGCGATCTGCGCGCTTCCGTCTGCAAGCATCGAAACAAGCGCGGAATGATCGGCAATGTACTCAACCGCAACCTGATCGGTCAGACCGTAAGCATCCAGAAGATACTGCAGAATATACTCCGGCGTGCTGCCCTGACCGGTTGCATAGAGCGTCTTGCCGGCAAGGTCCGCAATGCTGTTGATCGTGTTTCCGGTTTCAAGCACATACAGTACGCCGAGCGTATTGACAGCGATCACGTTCACCTTGCCCTCGGTCTTGTTATACAGTACGGACGCAAGGTTGATCGGAACGGCGGCGATATCCACTTCTCCGTTGATGATCTTTGCAGTGACCTGATCGGGCGCTGTGAACAGTTCGACCGTATAACGGTCCTGCATGTCCTGCATCATATATGCGAGTCCCATACCGGTCGGACCGGCAAGCGCGGCAACGCGAACCGGCTCTTGTTCAACGGCCGGTTCGGGTGTGGCGGTCTGTTCGGCCTCCTGCTTTTTGGCGCAGGCAAACAGAGACAGGAGCATCAAAACGGACAAACAAACAACAACGATCTTTTTCATTCTTTCATTTCCTCCAGGATGATGATTTCTTTCCCGCTTCTGCGGATTTTATGTGTGGCTTCAAGCGCCTCCAGCGCGCGGTACAGTGTCGCGCGGCTGATGCACAGCGCTTCGGAAAGCTTTGTCATGCTGCCGATCCGAACGACCCCGTCTGCCGCTTCGCCGGATAAAAACGTCATAACGCGTGCAGTAACGGCGTTTTTGGAGAATGCGTCGAGACGTCGGTTCAGGAACCGAATCCGACTGTTCAGATAGGACAGATAATTCTTCAGCACCGTTTTGTTCGCCGACAAAAGATCGAGAAGCGCATCCTCGCTGATGATCAGCGCTCTGGATCGTTCGATGCAGCGAATGTCCGTCACAAAGGCGTGATTGTCGCTGAAAAGCGATGCGGCGCCGAACAGATCGTTGCGTTTCAGCATGCTCATGTGCATCATGCCGTCTGCGCTTTCGCGGTTCACTTCTGCCCTTCCGCGAAGAAGGATGCCGAGTCTGACGTCTTTATCGGTTCTTGTGAACAAATATTCCCCGCTTTCGTATTCTGCAACCGTGACATTCGCACGGAGAAGCCACGCGCGGATCTTGTCCTCTGAAACGCCCGAGAACAGGACCGTGCCGCCAAGTTGTCTTGCGTATCTTTGCGCATGCAACAGCGTACTCAAATCCAATCACTTCCGTTCCAATTGATACAGATATGCTATCATTTATCTTTGTACTTGTCAACACCCGAAATGTTTTATATAATAGCTGTATGAAACTGATCAGCTGGAACGTAAACGGGCTGCGCGCCTGTCTTCAAAAAGGATTCGACGAGTTTCTGAAAGCGGAATCGCCGGATATCATTGCTCTGCAGGAAACAAAAATGCAGCCGGAGCAGCTTGACTATGCGCCAAGCGGGTATGAAACCTACTATTTCAGCGCACAGAAAAAGGGCTACTCCGGAACGGCTGTTTACACAAAGATGCGTCCGGAAGAGGTACGGCTCGGAATCGGTGACGCTCGTTTCGATTCGGAGGGCAGGACGATCACGCTCGTTTATCCGGCATTTACGTTCGTGACCGCCTATTCCCCGAACGCGCAGGAGGAGCTTCGCCGGCTTCCGTTCCGAACCGAATGGGAGTCCGCGATCCGAACGTATCTGTCCGATCTTGCCGCGCGCGGGCCGGTTATCTACTGCGGCGATCTGAACGTCGCGCACAACGAGATCGATCTCAAGAACCCCGCCTCCAACCGCGGAAACGCCGGCTTCTCCGATGAAGAACGCGCGATGTTCGTCGGACTGCTTGACGCAGGCTTTATCGATACGTTCCGCACGCTCTACCCCGACCGGAAGGACGCCTATTCGTGGTGGAGCTATCGTTTTCGCGCGCGAGAACGCAATGCGGGATGGCGCATCGACTATTTTCTCGTACGCAAACAGGATCGGAGTCTGATCCGTGACGCTTTGATTTATTCCGATGTCTTCGGCAGTGATCACTGTCCCGTCGGGCTGATCTGGGAGGGAACATGGAACTGATTTTAGCTTCGCAATCGCCGCGCCGCCATGAAGTCATGGACCTGATGGGACTGACCTACGGAACGGAGGTATGTACCGATCCGGAACGGGTTTTGGGCGATCTTTCCATCCCCGATACCGTAATGCACCTTGCGCTGCAGAAGGCTGAGTTTGCGCTGCGCCTGCATCCGGACGCCTGTGTGATCGGCGCGGACACCGTGGTCGATCTGGACGGAGAGATCATCGGAAAACCGGCGTCGCCCGAGGATGCGATCCGCACGCTTTCACGCATGCAGGGGCGGTCCCACACGGTCTATACCGGGCTGGTCGTGCTGAAAAGCGGTTACCGGGACGTGCGCTGCATTTCGACGAAGGTTCATTTCCGTCCGATGACCGATACCGAGATCCGCTGGTATGTATCTACGGGCGATCCGCTCGATAAGGCCGGATCTTACGGGGTCCAGGGGCTCGGATCCGTATTCGTTGATTCCGTTGAGGGAAACTATTTTAATGTGGTCGGCCTCCCCGCCCCCGTCCTCTACGAGATGCTTTTGAAAGCGGGCGCGATTACGCAGGATCGTACATGAACACCGTACTGGAAGATAAAATTGCATTGCTGCCGGAAAAGCCGGGCGTCTATAAAATGCTGGACGACGCCGGTACGGTGATCTATGTCGGAAAAGCGAAGATCCTGAAAAACCGCGTCCGGCAATACTTTCAGGCGTCGAAAAACCATTCGCCGAAGGTTCGTGCAATGGTCTCGCATATTGCGGATTTTGAGACGATCGAGGTTCACAGCGAGGTCGAAGCGCTGTCGCTGGAAAGCAATCTCATCAAACAATACATGCCGAAATACAACATCCTGTTGAAGGATGACAAGCATTTCCCGTATTTCCGCATCGACATGCGGCAGGATTTCCCCCGGATCGAGATCGTCCGTCGTGTCAAATTCGACGGCGCCCTTTACCTCGGTCCGTATATCGTCGGCCCTTCCGTACAGGAGGAGCTCCGGCTCGTATACGACCTGTTCCCGCTCCGCCATTGCAAAAAAAGCATTGCATCCATGCGCGCGCGCAATGAGCGGCCCTGCCTTCTGTATCACGTCGGCAAATGCTGTGCGCCGTGCAGCGGTACGGTCTCGCGCGAGCAGTATCATGCCTATCTGACCGATGCGATCCGTCTTTTGAACGGGAAAAGCGGAGATCTCATTCCGTATCTGAAGGAGAAAATGGAAGAAGCGTCTGCTGCGCTCGATTTTGAGCGTGCGGCACTTTTGCGCGACAAACTCAAAGCAACGCTGGCGCTTCGTGAAAAGCAGGCGGCAATCAGCGTGAAGGATCTGCAGGCGGACGTCTTTGCAATCGGCTCGCGCAACGGATCCTGCATGGCGTTTTCGCTGTATGTGCGCGACGGCAAGGTGATCGGGACGCACGCGTTCCCGCTTGAGGGCGACGGCGAGGACAACCTCGCGCAGTGTCTGCACGCCTTTCTGCTGCAGTATTACGGCAGCGACGGCATCGAAATCCCGCCGCACGTTCTGCTGGCGCAGCCTTGCACAGACATGGAAGAAATCGAAGAATGGCTGCGGAGCAAGCGGAAGCATGCCGTCTCGGTTGCGGTCCCTGTTCGCGGGATGAAGCATCAGCTGACCGATATGGCCGAAAAGAATTGCATTGCGCTCCTGGAAAAGAATGAGAAAATCCAAAAGCGCGCATGGGAACGCGGCGAAGGCGCGCTTGCGGAGCTGTCCGCCATCCTTTGCCTCGACGAGATCCCGTCCCGCGTTGAATGCTTCGACAACTCGCATCTGATGGGAACAAACACCGTCGCGTCCATGGTCGTGTTCCGCGACGGCAAGCCGGACAAGACCGCGTACCGGCATTTCCGGATCCAGACGGATGCGGGCGGCGACGACCTGCTGGCAATGCGCGAAGTGCTGACGCGTCGGCTGTCCTCGCAGAGCGAGCTGCCGGACCTGCTCGTCTTGGACGGCGGCAAAACGCAGCTTGCCGTCGGGATCGAAGTGCTGCACGACCTGAATCTGACGCATATCCCGATTTGTGCGCTTGCAGAATCGGACGAGCTGATCTATCTTCCGGATCGCGAAGATCCGATCGTGCTGCCGAAAAGCAGCGCGCCGCTGCATCTCATAGAGCGTCTGCGCGACGAGGCGCATCGCTTTGCGATCTCGTATCATCGGAATCTGCGCAGCAAGAGCGCGCTGTATTCACAGCTAGATGCCGTTCCCGGCGTCGGGGAGAAGCGGAAGCGTGCGCTGTTCGACGCGTTCATCACGGCAGAACGTCTGCAGAACGCGACCGTCGACGAGCTGGCTGCAGTCAAGGGAGTCCCCCTCCCCGTTGCGCAGGCTGTCTTTGCGTATTTCCATCCGCAAGAAAAAAGCGACGGTTGATCCCGCCGCTTGCAATGTCTTTCTTTATTCCGCCGACTTCGTCTGCAATTCGTCCTTCAGCTCTTTGATTCGGTCAATGGCAAACAGGACGATGGTTTGTGTCTCCGTGTTCAGCACGAGCGCTTCCTGCGTCCGCATTCCGCCTGTGGATACGGTTGTTTTGCCGATTCCGAGGATATCCTTCTTTTGAATATCGAAGGGGATCGCACTGCGATACGGACTGGGCGTGCTGACGCCGTATACGCGTTCGCCGTCGATCACGCAGTAGGAGTTTTTGACCGCTTGCATGACCCGCATCGCCCGATAGCCGGAAAACAGCAGAAACGCGAAGATCAGGATATAGATCAGGCTGTACGGACTGAATGCAAACTGCCCCGCACGGATAAACGGCAGAATGAACAGAAAAGCAATGATCGGAAGGCTGCCGACATAGAACCAGAACGTAATGCCGGTCTGTGTCCGCGCATCCTTGCTGCTTGTAAAACGTTTCTCCATATTGATAAACAGGGAGCGCCAAAAAGCGCTCCCGTATCCTTTCGGAATTATTCCTCTTCCTCGTCCTCGCGCTTCGCCTGCTCGATGATCTTCTTTGCCTGCTCGGCCGGAACATCCTCATAGCGGGTGAACTCGCAGCGGAAGGAACCGCGCGCCTGCGTCATGGAACGGAGGTCGGTCGCATACTTGAACATCTCGGAAAGCGGCGCTTCCGCGACGATCTCGGTACCGCCGTTGTGCGGCGTCATGCCGAGCATTCTGCCGCGGCGACGGCTGAGGTCGCCCATGATATCGCCGACGTTCTCGTTCGGAACCCAGATGTAGTAGGTGTAGATCGGCTCCGTCAGCGCGGGGCTTGCCTTGACGCAAGCTGCCTTGTAGGACAGTCTTGCCGCGCTCTTGAACGCAACTTCCTTGGAATCGACCGGATGATACTTGCCGTCATACAGCGTCGCCTTGATGCCGACCATCGGATAACCGGCAAGAACGCCGTGCAGCATCGCTTCACGCAGGCCCTTTTCAACCGCAGGAATGTACTCCTTCGGAACGACGCCGCCGACGATCGCATTGACAAACTCGAAGTCAACGCCCTCGGGCGCCGGCTCGAACCGCATCTGGACGACGCCGAACTGACCGCTGCCGCCGGACTGCTTCTTATGCTTGCCTTCCGCTTCCGCCGTGGAACGGATGGTCTCACGGTACGGAATACGCGGGTCGTTGAGCTGCGCTTCGACGTTGCTCTTGTTGCGGATCTTCGCGCAGGTCACATCCAGATGCATTTCGCCGAGACCCTTCAGAATGACGTCGCCGGTTTCTGCATTCTTTTCGATCGCGATGGTCGGATCCTCCTCGAGCAGCTTGTTGAGGCCGCCGATGACCTTATCCTCTTCACCCTGCTTCTTTGCGGTGACCGCAAGACCGATGCACGGCTCGGGGAACTTGACCTGTTCAACGGTAACGACGTCGCTTGCATCGCAAAGCGTTTCGTTCGTGTTGGAAAGCTGCAGCTTCGGGATCGCGCCGATATCGCCCGCGTTCAGCTTATCAACCGCGATGGACTTCTTGCCGCGCAGCATAACGGGCGCAGTGGGCTTTTCGGGCTTCTCCTGGTTCGCGTTGAAGAGGGAGACGCCGCCGTCCAGCGTGCCGCGATGGACCTTGACGATGCTGTACTTGCCGAACTGATCGTTGACCGTCTTGTAGATATGGCAAACGAGCTTGCCTTCACGGGTCAGCGCGATTTCCTCGCCGTTCTTGAACGCCTTGGGAAGCTTTGCATCCGCAGCCGTGGGCAGATAGTGCAGAATGTTGTCGAGCAGCGTGGTAACGCCGATGTTGTTGAGCGCGGAGGTGCAGCAGACGGGCGTGATATCGCCGTCCAGCACGCCCTTCGAGAGACCCATCAGGATCTGCTCGCGGGAAAGCTCCATCGTCTCAAGGTATTCCATCATGAGATCTTCGTCCGCTTCCGCAGCCGCTTCGGTGAGCTTTTCATACAGCTCCTGCGCTTCGGCTTCGAGATTGCCGGGGATCGGGACTTCCTTCTCGCCCTTGCCCTCGAACATCTTTGCCGTCATGTTGACGATATCGACGTAGCCCTTGAAAACATTGCCCTGCATGATGGGCAGCTGGATCGGAACGACGTTGACGCCGAACTTTTCATTGACGGCCTGCATGGCCTTTTCAAAGTTGGCGTTGTCGCGATCCATCTGGTTGATGACCATCATGCGCGCTTTGTGCTGTTCCTTGCACATTGCCATGGTCTTCTCTGCGCCGACTGCCGGGCCGGAAACCGCGCTGATCACGATCAGTGCGGCGTCGCAAAGCGCCATTGCAGCGGTCACGTCGCCGTAGAAATCGAAGAAGCCGGGCGCGTCGATCAGATTGATCTTGGTGTTTTTCCACTCCAAGGGTGCAAGCGCCATATTGATCGAGATGGAACGCTTGATTTCCTCGGGATCGAAGTCCGTTGTGGGTGCATTGTTCGGGAAGCGGTCGACCAGCCCTGCGTTATACAGCATGGCTTCCGTAAGCGTCGTTTTGCCCTCGCCGCCGTGTCCGAAGACGCCGATGTTGCGAATCTCATTCGCCGTGTACAATTTCATGTGTGTTCCCCCTGTTGGAATTTGTGTGTGTTCAAAATTGCATCCGTCTACACGGATTTACCCAATTTAATCAATTTAGTATAACACAAAGAAACGAATCTGTAAACCTAAACTTTCCAAGAATTTGCATATTCTTTTTGCAGATCCGTCAGAACGTCGATACTTGTGCCGATGCTGCGCAGTTTCTCGTTCGCAACATAGGCGTCGATCGTCTCCGGAACGGCATAAACGCGCGCTTCCTTCGGCGGATTCACGGCAAGCTCCCTTGCGCAGAGCGCCTGAATCGCAAAGCTCATATCCATAATTTCCGCCGGGTGCCCGTCACCGGACGCAAGGTTGACAAGCCTGCCCTCGGCGAGCAGATACAGCCAGTTTCCGTTCGGCATGCGGTATCCCCGGATATTGGGCTTCATCTGACGCGTTTCCGTCGCCTCCGCTTTCAGTCCCGCAACGTCGATCTCGACGTCGAAATGTCCGGCATTGCAGAGCAGTACGCCGTTTTTCATGCTGTTCATATGCGCCGTCGTGATCACGTCGCGCATGCCTGTGACCGTGATGAATACGTCGCCTGCCGGGGCGGCTTCTGCCATCGGCATGACCGTAAAGCCGTCCATGACCGCTTCGATCGCCTTGACGGGATCGATCTCCGTGACGATGACGCGCGCGCCGAGTCCCTTCGCCCGCATCGCCACGCCGCGGCCGCACCATCCGTAGCCCGCGACCACGACCGTCTTCCCCGCCACGATCAGGTTCGTCGTGCGATCGATGCCGTCGAACACGGACTGTCCCGTACCGTAACGGTTGTCAAACAGGTGCTTGCACTGCGCGTCGTTGACGTCGAACATCGGGAATCGCAGCGAACCGTCCTTCTCCATGGCAAGCAGCCGATGCACGCCGGTCGTCGTTTCCTCACAGCCGCCGCGGATCTTCGGAATCAGATGCCGCATTTCGGCATGCAGCATCGAAACAAGATCTCCGCCGTCGTCAATGATGATATCCGGTTCCGACGCCAGTACGCTTGCAAGGCACTCCCTGTACTGTTCGGCCGACGCGCCGTGCACGGCAAATACGGACATTCCCTCATGCACGAGCGCCGCAGCGACGTCGTCCTGCGTCGACAGCGGGTTGCTGCCGGTCACATACATCTCGGCGCCGCCCGCCTTCAGTACCTTGCAGAGATATGCGGTCTTTGCTTCCAGATGCACCGAAAGCGCGATCCGTATGCCTTTGAACGGCTGCTCTGCGGCAAATTGTTTTTCGATTCCGTTCAGAAGCTGCATATTGCGCTTGACCCATTCGATCTTGTCAAGACCGGACGGGTACAGCGCAGGGTCCAGTATCAGGCAGTTCGGTTTCATGCTTATTCCTCCAGATAATCAATCGCGGCCTTCAGCTGCGTATCCAGCTCCGCCGGAATGCTCTCGATTGCGTACTGCTTCGCTTCGTCCGACAGTTCAATGAACAGGTCCGGCTCAATTCCCTCGTCCTGAACGCAGACGCCGCTCGGCGTGTAGTACGCATCGGATGTGATCTTCAGCCAGCCCTTCGTTTCACTGATCTGATAGAATGACTGCACGATGCCCTTGCCGTACGTCTTTGTGCCGATCAGATACGCCGCATCGTGATCCTTCATCGCTCCGGCGACCAGTTCGCTTGCGGATGCGGACATCTCGTTGACAAGAAGGACCGTCTTGATGTCGATCCCGTTCTCTTCTGTTTTATACTCCGTTTCCTCTCCGTTCCTGGAGCGCAGCGTCGTCACAACGTATCCCCTCGGAAGGAAGATATCCGCAATGTCGACCGCGTCGTACAGCGATCCTCCGAGATTGTCACGAAGATCGAGCACAAGCGATTTCATGCCCTTCGCGCGCAGATCTTCCAAAGCGGCTTTCGTTTCGTCGACGCAGGTCCCGTGGAACGTCTGCACATGGATATAGCCGATCGTTCCGGTCAGCATCCGAGAAGAAACGGACGGCGTATGCACTTCGCGCGCAACGATCACAAACGTGAGCGATTCCTCGCCGCGGCGGATCCCGAACGTGTTTTCCGCGCCATCCTCGGCACGAACGTTGTTCAGAAACTCGCTCAGCGACTGTCCGCTGTATGTGACGCCGTTGATTTCCGTTATGATATCGCCTGCCTGCAGTCCCTGTTCCTTGGCGGGCGTGTTGTCATATACGTCGATGATCTCCACGACGCCCTTCTCTTCGTTCAGCTGCGTCAGGATTCCGATGCCGACAAAGGTACGTTTGTTCTGCTTCTGCAGCTCGGCATATTCTTCTTCCGTGTAGTACTCCGCATAATGGTCGCCGGTGCCCGCGGCCAGTCCCTTCAGCGTCGCATCGGTCAGCGCGCGTTCATCCTCTTCATAATAAAACGCATTCTGACGCAGGATCTCCCGCGCTTCCCTGACAGAGTAGACCAAGTATCCTTCCTCTGTCTCCGCTTTCTCCTTCGCGGCGTTCCATGTCAGCATGCGTGTGATAAACACGCTCGCCAGGACTGCGATCGCAAGAGACGCGGCCCAGATAAGAAGCATCCTCCGGTTCCGTTTTTGCTGTAAGGCTTTACGCGGTGTGTCTTGTTCCATTTCGTCCATTTCTGTTTCTCCCGTTTGATGAAGAGAGCTGTGAAACGAAAGCGTTTTCACAGCCCCCGATATACGCGTTTTGGTCGCGTTCCGTTATTCTGCGTATTGCTTCAGATACGCCGGCAGCTGTTCCGGCGAACACGACAGCGACAGGACAAGCCGGATCCCGTGCGCATCGGAAAACGCGCGCATCTGATCGAACATGTCCTTGAGCGACTGCAGGTCATGATGGACAAGATGCATGAAGCTGTCGATCAGCACATACTCAAGGTCATGATCGGAAGCTGCAATGCCGCACAGGAACCCGTAAAACATTTTGGGTCCGGAAAGAGAATACTCCGTCGCATTGATGAAACGGACGGACAGATTCAGGTCATACATGTATCGATCGTCTTCGTCAATGAATACAACGCTTCCTTTTGCGTTCTTCGCAGCCTGATTGGCGAGCTCAAGGATCCGCTTTGTTTTGCCGGACCCCTTTTCCCCGAAAATAATCTGGATCAAATCCGCACCTCCTGTTTTTTATGTATTATACCGCAACCGTCTGCAGCTTGCAAGTACGGTCGTTTTTATGAGAAGTAGGAACGCATCCACTGATACCGCGGATCAGTCCGCCAGCCTTCCCCCGTCTCGTCACGCGTCGTATAATTGCAGAGACAGTCCGGAAGAGCGGCCTTGACCGCAGCCGCCTGCTCTCTGGAAAACGGATTCATGGCATACCACAGCCGTTTCGCGCTTTTCAGCTCCATGAGCGGCGTGAGATCCGATACGCCGGTATTGCAGACGTTCACATCGATCAGCGACGGCATTTCCGTAAGCGGCGACAGATCCGGGATCTTGTTCATGAACAGCTCGATGTATTCAAGGTCCTTCAGCGTCGTCAGCGCGGAAATATCCGTGATCTTGTTGTCCGCAAGGATCAGGATCTTCAGCTTGGTCAATCCCGCGATTACCTGAAGATCGTCGTTCGTCAGATAGTTGTGCCCGAGGTCGAGCGCTTCGAGATCCGTACAGTATTTCAGCGCTTCGATGTCGCCCTCTTTGAGACGGATCGCTTTCTTGACGGACTGGTTGTACGCATCCGAGGAGTTCGGGTTTGTATACTTCGACGGATTCTTGGTCGAAAAGCCGATCGCGTCGGTGCGAATCTTTCGCTTGCCGATCTCGATCGTCCATACAAACCTGACGTCCGGATGTGCTTCCATGAGCGTTTCCATCTGCTCATTGCCGAGCCCGCAGTCGCACATGACCGCTTTCTTCAGAAACGGCAGTCTGGAAAGCAATTCCTCAACCTCGTCCGTACCGGACATTTTGATTTTGGAAAGATCGATCTCCTCCGCACCGCCCTCGAAGGTTTTTCCGAACGCGGTTACCGGTCCGACGACGCGCAGGGACGGGAATGCTTCCTGCACCGCGCGGACGTCGTTCTCCTGCATGGCGCCGGGAAGCGCAACGGTCTTTACGGAAGCAAATCCCGACAGCGCCGTCAGAAGCTCATTCACCGTCAGTGCGGATTCCGAGCGAAGGTCTAAAAGCGCGGCGTCGGAATCAAAGGTCTGCGTTCCGATCCGGATCATCCGATGCGTGACGATGTCCGGAAACGCCTGCACAAAAGCCTGAACGTCGGATTCCTCCCATCCGCTTTCGCGAAGATCGGCCTCGCTGACGTTCGGGAAAAACCGAAGCGTCGACAAAAGATCGTTGACGTTCGTTCCAGCAGGAACCGCTATATACGTATCGCTTTCGGAAACGGTCCCGTCGCCGAGCGGCAGCGTGTAATGCACCGCAATACTCGGATGCGATTCCCGGAACGCATACAGCGCTTCGTATGCGTCGCTGCCGGATGCATCGACGCTGCGCAGCATACCGAACGCATCCAGCATTTGAACGTCCTCCGCGGTCGCGTTCGGGAGCGTCAATTCTGCGGCGTCGCTGCGGAAAACGCCGTCCGACAGCCGCTGGTTCCAAACGATCCTGCAGTCCGGAAGCGCAAGAGAGATCGCCTGAATATCGGCATACGACGTCTCCGGAAGCGCGGTCAGATCGAGAAGCTTCAATGATTTCATGCCGGAGAGCGTGTCAACGTCCGGCATTCCCTCCTCCGCAGTCACGATCCACTCGGTCTTCGGAACCGTAACGATGTCAACCTCCACCGGCGGATCCGTCTCCGGCGGCGCTGCGGTCACGAGCGACGTCGCTTCGGTTGCGGCAGGCTGCTCTTCCGTTACGGGTTCGTTTGCGCAGGCGATCGCGAATGCAAGGCTCAGCATCAGGCAAAGGATGAACAAGCGTTTCATGCGTTTATCTCCTTTTCCGCAGAATCAGCAATGCCGCCAGCAGTATGCCCAGCAGCACGACCAGTCCGCCGCCGATCAGCAGCAGCGTTTTCGTCGGCATGCCGCCGTTGTCGTCAGGCTCCGGTCCGGGCGCAGGCGTCTGGACAGGTTCCGGTGTATTCAAAGCCGTCGGTTCCGGTTCCGTGTGCGAATCGATCGGCACGGGCGTAGACGGCGCCTGTGGCTCCGCGGTCGGCGGCAGCGTCGGCGCTTCCGTCGGTTCCGGCGTGGGTTCCTGCGTCGGCTCGGGCGTCGGTTCGGGCGTCGGCGTCGCAGTCGGCGCCGGTGTCACGGACAGCGTATCCGGGTCGACATGCTCGAACAGATCGTTCACGCCGGGCGTGTCCTCGCCGACCGTCGTGTAGGCCAGACCGAATTCTGCAATGCTGTATTCCGTGGTCGAAACGTGATGGTTGTTCTTTTGGGTCTGGGATTCATGGAACTCAAATGCATCGACCGCCGCTTCAAACGCCGTCTTGCCGTTCAGGGCTTCGATCGGTCTGTTGACGTCGAGCGTCAGCTTGTTTTCCTGGAACAAATGGATATACAGCTTCTTGACCTGCCAGGGCTCCGATGCCGGATAGCCCTTCGGCTGATAGCTTGCGTCCGCGGCAAGAGGAACGGCGGCCTGCACGCCCTCCGCAAGCACCTTGTGCTGCCAATGGCCGTATTCGCCGTTCAGATCCTGCGTAACGACGACTTCGGGCCGGTACTTGCGGATCTGTGTCACCGCATAACGAGTGACATCGTCCTTGGTGAAGGTGTGCTGGAACTGATCGTAATAGCTCGGTGGAATATCCGGGAAACCGCCGAACACCGGCTGTACCTTCAAGCCCAGCGCCCATGAGCTGTTCAGATCCTCCTGCCTCCGCTGACGCTGAAACTTTTCCGGCAGCTTCGTGCTCATGATGAGGGATACGCCGGTGAGTCCGCGCTCGGCGTCGTACAGCGGATAAACCGCGCCCAAAAACAGGACGTCGTCGTCCGGATGCATGGCAAACGTCAGATAGTCGGCTTTTTCCGCAGTCGGAAGGAACGGATGATAGTCCTTGACCTCGCCCGCTCCGTACGCATACAGCGCGGTCAGCGAACAGTCGTTTGCGTCCGCGCGGAAAGACACCTTTCTTGTCTCCGGCGTCGTTTCGATCAGAACGTTATAGAGAAGTATGCCCGGCTCCTCCGAAAGCTTTGTGCCGTTTTTATCGTACTGCAGCACGGTATATGCGACCGGAGCGCTGTAAAACGACAGATAAACGGACGCGACGGGAACGGAATCGTTCCACTCGATCGACACGGTTTTTCCCTTGTTGACACGCTGTGCCGTATCGAAATCGTCATCCTTGAGGCGTTCGCTGTGAATGGAAAAATCGCCGGAATACCTGCACTTTTCTGACAGATTCTCCGCATATTCCTGATCGGCGCCGGAAAGCCGCGGCAGCAAAACAAGCAGCATCGCGGCGATCATGCAGAACAGCCCTATCCGTTTCCCGATTCGCTCAAGCATCCGTTACCTCTCAAATCCGAGCTCCGAAAGCAGCTCTTCAAAATCCTGTCCGGTCTTTTCCGTTTCCTGCGCCTCCTGCAGATACAGCGGAAGCTCCTCGAACGGTATGCGGAACGTGTTTTTCCAGTACCATGCCTTGTTCATGTTTCTTCCCGTATTGTCAAAGAAAGCGTCCATGGAGAAGAATTCTCTTCCGCGCATTGCGCGGAACGTCTGGACCAGCAGCGTCAGATGCGGCGCCCACATTTCATATGTGAGATAGGCGTCGTCAGCGCCGTCCCTGTTCTGATCGAGTCTGTCCACGATCATCAGATAATGCCCCGTGCTGGTCTTGACGATATCGCCGGATTCCGCGCGGTCATAGTCGATCCTGTTGTCCTTGGCGCGTTCGCGTTCACCCAATGTGCCGATCTTGGAATTTACCTCCGAGCTGAGGTTCATGCCCGCCTGCTTATACGCCCATACGATACTGGCAACACACTGCATGCCGGTATAATAGTATGTTCCGTTTGCATCCGATGTGGGATTGTCCAGCTTTGCGCCCCAATTGGGATTGACGCCCCAGTCTCTCGCCGCCTGATAGGAGCCGTGGCCCTGATAAACGACGGAGTAGCCGAATTCCGCCATATGCGAGATGAGCGAAATACCGGAGGTCACGACGCCTGCGCGCGTATACAGTCCGGCCGCGACGATATCCCGGCTGATCCGCCGGTTCATATCGTCTATGGACACATGTTCTTCTTTCAGGAGCGATTTCACGGACGTCCGCACATAATCCAGCCCCTCCGCACGGATCGGATAGCGGAACCCGGAAACGACGGTAACGTCGATCGGCTGGTATTCGTTGCCCTCCGCATCGCGCGTCCACAGCGTATACTGCCCGTCGTATTTGAATACGCGCAGCTTATCGGAAGGTTCGCCGTTTTCAGTCACGTCGAACCAGTCGCGCGATTTTTCTGCAGGACGGAGTCCCTGCAGCGTAAAGCAATACTGCTGCATCTGCCCGCCGTTTTTCAGCACAGCTTCGACAACGGCGCCGCGCACCGTAACGGTCAGATCGTCGTTTTCCGCAAGGAACGACTTTTCAACGGTATCGAGCGTCGTAAACAGAACGAGATCGTCGCGGATCAGCTTGAAGCTGTTGATCTTCATGACGTCCGTTTTGGCATAATAGGTCAATCTGACGGATTTGTCATCGGACACCTGAAGCGTCACGCCGCTTTGATCCGACGTAAAGGTTCCGCTGCGGTCGTCCTCCATGGCGGAAACGGTATATGTGCCGTCATTGCGCAGCTCCAGAGAGAACGGCAGATCTTCGATCGTCCAGACGCCCGCAAGCGGATTCGGTTCCGGCGTTGCGGTCGGCTCCGGCGTTGCGGTCGGTTCGGGCGTCGGCTCTTCAGTCGGTTCCTCCGTCGGCTTCGGCGGTTCGGTTTTCTGAACAGAGATCTCTTCTTCGCCGGTCGGAAGCGCATCGATCTCGACGGTGCCTTCGGAAATGGCAGGCGGAGCAGGCGTGTCCGGGACGGGCGTTTCCACCGCTGCGGTTTGATCGCCGCGACATCCGGCAGCAGCGCACAGCGCGATCAGCAATGCTATGATAAAACAGAATTTCCTGTGCATAGTATACTCCTTTTATCACAGTATACATCATTTTTCGCGTTTTGTCCATGAAAAAAGCGGAGGTTTTCACCCCTCCGCCTGTGAACAAACTGTGTCATTCCGCTTTGACAAGAAATGCACGGTACGCCTTGAACGCTTCGTACAGATCCGCCTTGGAGATGATCTCCCACGGCGCGTGCATGGACAGCACGGCAACGCCGCTGTCGATGACCTCCATGCCGTATTCCGCGCAGATATAGGCGATCGTGCCGCCGCCGCCCGCGTCAACCTTGCCGAGCTCAGCCGTCTGATAGCGGACCTTGGCGTCGTCCATCCACTTGCGCAGCTTCGCCATATATTCGGCGTTGGCGTCGTTCGAGCCGCTCTTGCCGCGCGCGCCGGTATACTTATTGAAGCAGACGCCCTTGCCGAGGAACGCGCTGTTTTTCTTTTCAAACACGCCCGCGAAGTTCGGATCAAAGCCCGCGCTGACGTCGCAGGAAAGCATGTGCGCGTTGGTCAGCGCGCGGCGCAGCTTCAGCTCGGTGTATTCGCCGGTCAGATTCATGATCTCCGCAACGGTGTTCTCGAAATACCGTGCATGCATGCCGGTCGCGCCGACGGATCCGATCTCTTCCTTGTCTGCAAGGATGCAGCAGCAGGTGGCCTCCGGCGTGGTTTTCACGTCGAGCATCGCCTTGATCTGTGCGAATGCGCAAACGCGGTCGTCATGGCCGTAGCCGATGATCATGCTGCGATCCAGACCGAGCTCACGGCTCTTGCCTGCCGGAACGACCTCGATCTCTGCGGAGAGGAAATCCTCTTCTTCGATGCCGTATTTTTCTTTGAGCAGCTTCAGCATGTTCGCCTTGACCGGTTCCTTCTCCTCATCCTTCAGCGGCATGCCGCCGATGATGACGTTCAGATCCTCGCCCTCAATGGCGACCGCTGCCTTCTTCTGGAGCTGATCGGCGGACAGGTGGATCAGCAGGTCCGAAATGCCGACGACCGGATCATTCTCATCCTCGCCGATCACGACGCTGACGAGCGTGCCGTCCTTCTTTGCAACGACGCCGTGCAGCGCAAGCGGGATCGTCACCCACTGATACTTTTTGATGCCGCCGTAGTAGTGCGTATCGAGATACGCCAGACCGGAATCCTCATACAGCGGATTCTGCTTGAGGTCCATGCGCGGCGAGTCGATGTGTGCGCCGATGATGTTGAAGCCCTTTTCCATCGGCTGCTTGCCGACGATGAACAGCATGATCGCCTTGCCCATGCAGTCCGCATAGACGCGGTCGCCCGCTTTCAGCTTGCCGTTTTCCTTGATGACGTCCTTCAGATCGCGATAGCCCGCCGCTTTTGCACGTTCGATCGCGCCGACGACGCATTCACGTTCGGTTTTGCCCGCGTCCAAAAAAGCGCGATACTCTTTTGCAACGGCTTCCAGCTTGCGAAGATCGGTCTTGTTGTAGGTGTTCCATGCTACAGTACGTTCCATAAATGCCCTCCTGAATGTTTCTTTTATGATTGTATCACATTTGATTCGCCGAATCTACCCTATCGTGAAAAAAAGCACAAAAGAAAATATCGCCGCGAACGTTTCATCGTTCGCGGCGACTTGGTCTGGGTGGAGAGATTTGAACTCTCGGCCTCTTGAACCCCATTCAAGCACGCTACCAAACTGCGCTACACCCAGAGATTTCGGAACCGAATGATATAGTAGCATCCGGTTCCCGTTTTGTCAAGTGCAAAAATCACAATCCTGCATCACGCAAAAGCGCATGAAGCCGGCGCGTGTTACCGCAGCAGTTCACCTGCAGGAAGAACGAAGCTCATCTGATCGATCAGGTCCTTCGTATCGTCCTTGATCCCGAAGATCTTGTGCATGACGTTCATGATCCAGTCCGCAAGCGGTCCCTTGATGATTTCCTTGACACTGAGGAAGTACAGCACGGCTGCCACAAGAACGACGAGCACAACTGCAAGCCCGATAATCGCCAGAATCAGTTTCATATGTTTTCTCCTTTCCTGAATAATATGTCTTCAATGAATGTCCATTCGTTCCGTTTCGGCGATCGCCTTTGCGATCAGCGGCTCAAAATCAACGAGCGCTTCGCTTTCACGGAGCTTGTCCACCTTCGGTTTCGTGACCGGATGCTTCGGCACGAATACCGTGCAGCAATCCTCATACGGCAGGATCGACGTTTCGAACGTGCCGATCTTCTCCGCCTTCTCCACGATCTCTTCCTTATCGAAACCGATCAGCGGCCGGAACACCGGCATCGAAACGGCGTCGTCGGTCACGCACAGGGATTCGATCGTCTGGCTTGCGACCTGGCCGATCGACTCGCCGGTGATCAGCGCGAGCGATCCGGTGTCCTTTGCGATCCGTTCCGCGATCTTCCTCATCAGCCGCCGCATCAGCACCGTCGTTTCGGTCGAAGGGCATTTTTCATAGATCGTCAGCTGGATATCGGTGAACGGCACAAGATACAGATTGATCCTGCCCGCATACCTTGCGACCAGCTTCGTCAATTCGATCACCTTATCCCTTGCGCGTTCGCTTGTATAAGGATAACTGTAAAAATGGATCGCGTCAAGCATGACTCCGCGTTTTGCGATCATGTAGCCGGCGACGGGGCTGTCGATGCCGCCCGAAATCAGCAGCATTGCCTTTCCGTTTGAACCGACCGGCATGCCGCCCGCGCCCAGCGTTTCGCCCGTGTACACGAAAGCGCTGGCCTGCCGGATCTCAACGGTGACCGGCAGTTCGGGATGATGCACGTCGACCGTAAGGTTCGGGAACGTCTCCAAAAGAGCGTGGCCAAGCTCGCGGCAGATCTGCTCCGACGTCATCGGAAACCGCTTGTCCGAACGTCGCGCAAAGCACTTGAATGTGAGCCCCTCGGCCTTTTCGGCATAGGGGCGTGTCTCCTCGATTGCAGCTTCCTGTATCGCATTCCAGTCCTTCTCCACACAGCGCGCGACGCTGACGGAATGAATCCCGAACACGCGGCAGAGCCGACCGACGCAATCGTCGATCCTGTCTTCCGGCACGCCGTAAACAAAGATGCGTCCCTGCTCCCGTTCCACGTTCGCTTTTGTGGGGTTGAGCGCCTGCTTGATCCGGTCGACCAGCAGCCGTTCAAAGAACGGGCGGTTCAGTCCCTTCAGATGGATTTCGGCATATCGTACCAGCAAAACTGTTTCCATACTTATCTCCTTTTATATCTGCGCAAAAAGCGAAGCTGCTCGTCGATGATTTCGGATGCCGCATCCGCTTCCTCCTCCGTATTGAACGGGCAAAAGCTGAACCGGATCGCACCGTCCTGCCGTGCGCCGGTGACGCCGATCGCATTCAGGATCCGGTTCTTGCCCTGCTTTTTCGCCGCGCACGCGGAACCGGTCGATACGATCACGCCGTACCGCTCAAGCGCATGCAGCAGCACCTCTCCCCGTACGCCGAGAAAAGAAAGGTTCAGGATATGCGGCGCACCCGCTTCAACGGACGGGCCGTTCAGTACAACGTCCGGAAGCGAGATCAGGTTGCGGTGCAGCCTTGCCTTGACGCGCCGCATCTGCGCATGCCACATCGCCTCGTTCGACTGATACATGCGCAGTGCCGTGTCGAAGCCGAGGATCCCCGGTACGTTCGTCGTACCGCTGCGCAGATTTCTTTCCTGTCCCCCGCCGATCTGTCCGCCGAAAAAGCGGATCCCGTTCCGGACATACAGAAAGCCGACGCCCTTCGGCGCATGCAGCTTGTGCGCGGAGACGGAATACATATCCACCGGCAGCTTTCTCCGTTCCGTTTTCATGAACGCCTGCACGCCGTCCGCATGCAGGATCGCGTTCGGCGAAAGCGCATGCACCTTTTCGGCAATTCCGAAAAGATCGTTTACGCCGCCGAGCTCATTGTTGACATGCATGACGCTGACAAACGCCGTATCCGGCGTCAGCACCTCGTCAAGGCGGCTCACGTCGACCGTGCCGTCCGCGCACAAAGGCGCATATACGAGCTCTGCGTCGAACAGCTTTGCCGCTTCGCCCGCCGTTTCAAATACGGACGGATGCTCGACCGCCGTGATCACGATGCGCTTTTTCCCGCGGATCGGACGGAGCGAGCCGAATAACGCCATATTGTTCGACTCCGTTCCGCCGGAGGTATAGATGATCTCGGACGGAGAGACGCCCAGAAGCGAAGCCGCAAAGGTCCGCGCCTTTTCGACCTCCTTCTCCACCGCATATGCCGCGCCGTAAGCAGCGGCAGGATTGAAATATTCCTGCGTCATGGCGGCCGCTGCGCGCTGCGCCGCTTCCGTCATCGTCCTGGTTGTTGCACTGTTATCGAAATAGATCATTTGTCTTCACCTTTATACAGCATTGATAATACCATAATATTCAAAATCTTTCAACCGTGAAACACAGAATAGCGCATAAACGGCAAAAAGAGGGGATAAATTACGGATAATATGCAAATTGTTTACATATTAGTCACTTCTCTGTGAAATTTTATGGTATAATAACCATGTATAAACCAGAACTGTAATAGGAGGTATATATATGATTTGTAAGGAATGCGGAGCATATAATCCCGATCATGCAACGTACTGCAAGGTCTGCGCCGCAAATCTGAAGGGTGAGCCTGCGCCTGAAAAGGCCGAAGCGCCCGTGGAAGAGCAGCAGCCGACCAAGCGGTTCAGCCGTCCGTCCTGGGTCATGCCGGAAGCTCCGGAACGCAGCCAGGAGCCGAAGCCGGAAAAGGCGGAAGAACCCGTTGAAGAGCCGGAAGCGCCCGTGGAAGAGCCCGTGCAGGAAGAGCCGGAAGAGAATACGGAGGTATTCCTTTTCTCGCGCGGCAATTCGCGCCGGAAGCCTGCCGCCGAGGAGCCCGAAGAAGAAGAGAATGATGACGAGCCTTCCGAAGAGCCGGTCGAAGAGCCTGCAGAGGAAGAAGGCATTTATAATGATGAAGAAGCGCTGGAAAACGAAGACGACTCCTTCGAGTATGAGCCAACGCCTCCCAAGCGCAAGCAGCAGAAAAAGAAAAACAACACGATGTTCACCGTGCTGCTGATCGCCATCATCGTTGTCATCGTCGGCATCATTGTTGTGATCGCCGGCATCTTCCTGAAGGATCAGCTGGGCTGCAGCAAGAAGAGCACCCCGCAGCAAGGCGCAAGCGAAGTCGACAACCCGACCGTTACCGACCCGGGCGCCGTCGAAGCGTCCGATCCCGGCACCGCAGAGACGCCCGCGCCGGCACAGCCCGATCTTGACGCCAAGAACGCGCAGCTTCTTGAGTACCGCGACGAGAATAACAACGATATGATTGCGATTACGGTCGTCGTTCCCGCAAAATCGACGCTTGAGATCGAATTCCCGCATCAGGACGATTATAAGTTTGTCAACGAAGAAGAACGCGACATGCAGCGCAAGGTCAAGATCCCTGTCGAGGTATTCTATCGCAACGAGCCGCTTGAGGAAGCGGAGGTTACGTTTGAGCCGGTCATGAAGATCACCGGCGCCGACGGTTCTTCCTAC
>JAEEGJ010005127.1_pt1 | contig 42147 bp, 32 predicted proteins | sample 8958761 | NCBI WGS metagenome assembly JAEEGJ01 (sample SAMN16246546, study PRJNA631951) | gut metagenome | biome: gut microbiome; feature: rumen; material: RS-attached | host: Bos | place: Iran: Karaj | collected 2018-10 | reverse complement strand
TCTCGGTGGGCAGGGGGATCGGGCCGGAAACCTGTGCGCCCGTTCTCTTGGCGGTGTCGACGATCTTTTCGGCGCTCTGGTCGATCAGACTGTGTTCATAGGCCTTGAGCTTGATACGAATTCTTTGGTTTGCCATACTTTTTTCTTTCCTCCTAAATTTGTTGTCGGGCAGTACACAGAGCCGTGTGTTTCCCTCTCATTTTTTTACACAGCCTTTCGGCTGCGCTGGCGGGACGGCACGGGGGACTGCTATTTTTGCCCCGTCCGTTCGGACGTCGGATGTGCGCGAAATTACCCGGAATGGCAACCGGCAACCTCCGCTGCACTCCTGCGCGGCAAGGCAGACTATGCCTGTGCGCGCGAACATTTGGATGATACAACATTCCGATTGAAAATGCAAGCATTATTTTTCAATTTCTGAAAATATATTTTCGACAAAAAAGTTATTTGCGCAGTTGCGCTCCGGTGCTTGCTGTGCTATTATATATAAAGAGAATACAGGGAGGTTTTTCACATGGAACAGAAGATTCGTCGTATCGGCATTCTGACCAGCGGCGGCGACGCGCCGGGCATGAACGCGGCCGTGCGCGCAGCGGTCCGCACCTGTCTGATGAACAAGATCATCCCCGTCGGCATCCGCCGCGGATACCAGGGCCTGATCCACGCGGACGTCATGGAAATGAACGCGCGCAGCGTCAACGGCATCATCCATCGCGGCGGCACGATCCTGTATACCGCGCGCAGCGAGGACTTCATGACCGAGGCCGGTCAGCACAGAGCGGCGCAGACCTGCCGCTACCTCGGCCTGGATGCGGTCATCTGCATCGGCGGCGACGGCACGTTCCGCGGCGCGCTCGCGCTCTCCAAGCAGGGCGTCAAGGTCATGGGCATTCCGGCGACCATCGACAACGACATCGGCTGCACCCACTACACGATCGGCTTCGACACGGCGGCGAACACCGCGGTCGACGCGATCGACAAGCTGGCCGACACCATGCAGTCGCATGAGCGCGTTTCCGTCGTCGAGGTCATGGGACGGCACGCCGGTCACCTTGCGGTGTACGTCGGCGTCGCGGTCGGCGCAACGTCGATCATCATCCCCGAGTTCCCCTACAGCTTCGAGCACGACGTCATCGAGAAGATCCGCGAGGGCCGCATGCACGACAAGCACCACCACCTGATCATCGTAGCGGAGGGCGTCGGCAAGTGCGACGAGATCTGCCACCGCATCAGCGAGGAGACCGGTCTCGAAGCGCGCGTCTCGATCATCGGCTACATCCAGCGCGGCGGCGCCCCGACCGCGCGCGACCGCGTCATGGCGTCCCGCATGGGCCACTATGCCGTCGAACAGCTCCTGGCCGGCAACACGAACCAGGTCGTCTGCTACCGCGATTCGCACATCCTGCTGACGCCGATCGAGGAAGCGCTTGAGATGAAGAAGAACCTCGACGCCTACATGTACCGCGTCGCAGGCGACATCGCCTTATAATACCATTAACAATACGGAGGTTTCAGATGAGATTCTGTACAAACTGCGGAGCATCCGTAGAAGAAAACGAAAAGTTCTGCCAGAACTGCGGAAACGCTATGCCGCAGCCCAATCAGCAGCAGCAATACCAGCAGCAGCCGTATCAGCAGCAGCCGTATCAGCAGCAATATCAGCAGCAGCCGTATCAGCAGCGTGTTCAGCCGAACGACAAGTATCAGGGCTACCCGATGAAATGGTACAAGTTCCTTGTGTACTTTGCCCTTTGGGCCAGCGCGGTGATCAACTGCGTGACCGGCATCCGGCTTCTGACCGGCATCATCTACGGCAGCGAAAAGAAGGCTGAACTTGTTTATCGGTACATTCCGGGCCTGAGGACGGGCGATATCATTTGCGGCATACTGATCCTTGCGATCGCCGTTCTCGCCGTCTTTACGGCAATCAAGCTGCTCGGTCTGGCGGCCATCGGTCCCAAGCTTCTGCTTGCCCTGTATGCCTCGAATCTGGTGATACAGCTTTTCTACGTGGTCTTTGTTACGATTGCGGCGAAGGATATCCTGAAGGTCAGCGATATGCTTACCCCATCCGTGATCGCTTCCATTGTGGTCTCGATCATCATGATCATCGTCAACCGGATCTATTTCAAAAACAGAGAATCGATCTTTGTCAACTGAAAAACCGCATGCTAAAGACGCCCGCAGCCGCGGGCGTCTTTCAGACTGTCGCAGAAGGGGTCAGACCATTTGCGGCGAGGTTTTATAGAATCATACTTAGCGCAAAGACGCCCGGCGAAAGCGGGCGTCTTTTTTCCTATTATAATAGTTATGCAAACAGATAGCGGTACAGCGCATCGGGCGTGTCGAAATACAGCGGGCAGTTCTCCTGCAGGAACCTCCGGATCTCCGGGACGTCGTACGCCCAGCCCGCCGCCGCGAACGGGACGTTTCGCGTCTTTGCCATGTCATAGCCCGGCTTCAGATCGTCGACCATCAAAAGCTCGTCCGGTTTGAGGCCGAGAATGCGCATGATCTCGTCGAGCGCATAGGGGTCCGGCTTCCTCTTCTCGCGCGGAAGCTCCCAGCCGTAGATCAGCGTCGGCTCCGGCAGACCGTTCGCCTTGTAATCGCGCAGGATGTTCTCCTTGAACGAATGCGACGCCACGCACACATACCCGCCGCGCGCGATCTGTTCGCGCAGGATCGCCCCGACGCCCGGAAACGCCTTCGGCACATGCTCCTTCACATATGCGCGCCAGATCTGAAGCTCGCGGTCGAGCTCGTCCGGCGTAAAGTGCAGCACGTTCTCGCAGTACGGCAGAAAGCCGGGATCGAAGTTGATGCGGAAATACGTGTCGAGGTCCATGGTGAGCCCCGGCCGCAGCTCTTCGAGCGCGACAAGAAACGACGGATGGTGTACATGCGCCGTGCTGTTCATGACCGTATCGTCGTGGTCAAGCACCAGACATTTGTATTTCAGCCGCGTCATCGTTTGAGGTACGCCGAGGAAACCGGGAACGTAAAATAGATATCGGGATAGGGCTCGTCCGCGAGCGTAAAGTGCCACCACTCGCAGTCAAGCGGCAGAAAGCCCGCGCGCCGCATCACATGCTGCAGCAGCATGCGGTTTTCGTACTGCTCCTCCGTGATCCCGCGGTAATCCGGGTGCGAGATCTCGCTGAACAGATCGAACGGGCTGCCCATGTCGACTTCCTTGCCCGTCCGCATATCCAGCAGCGTCACGTCCACCGTGCTGCCGCGGCTGTGGCTCGACCGCTTGGCGATGTAGCCCTGTCTGAACAGCTCCTGCTTTTCGAGGTCCGGATAGAAATACGGCTTCATGCGGATGTCCTGATCTTCGATCCCCCACAGCACGAAATGCCGCACCGCGCATTCGGGCCGGTAGGCGTCGAACACCTTGAGCCGATAGCCCTGCACGATCAGCTCGCTTGCCGCGCGCTTCAGCGCACGCGCCGCCTCGATCGTCAGCAGCGCGCACGGCTCCTCGTACCCGTCGATGCGTTCGCCGATGAAGTTGTAGGTGGAATAGTAGCGGATCTCCTGCACGATATGCGGCACGAAATCGGACAGCAGAACAAAGCCCGACGCGTCGCCCGTGATGCGCTTGTCGTCTGTCATTGCCGCTTGACCCTCCTTCGTGAGGAAGAGATCGCCTTCTGCGGGCAGACCAGCACGCACAGGTGACAGCCGACGCACTTCCTGCCGTCCAGCACCGGGCGGCGGTTCTCATCCAGCCGGATCGCCTGATGCCCGCCGTCCGCGCACGAAATGACGCAACGGCCGCAGCCGATGCAGTTCTCGCGATGGAACTTCGGGAAGATCACCGTGTCGCGCTCCAGAACGTCGGTCGATTCACTGACGGAATCGAGCGCAAGGCCCGTGACCTCCCGCACGCTTGCAAATCCTTTTTCCCGCAGATAGTACGCTAGTCCCGCCTTGAGATCGTCGATGATGCGGTAGCCGTACTGCATGACCGCCGTCGTGATCTGCAGGCTGCCCGCGCCGAGCATCAGAAACTCCAGTCCGTCCGACCACGTTTCGATGCCGCCCATGCCGGAGATGTGCATGCCCTTTAGGTTCGGGTTCTGTCCGAGCTCGGCGATAAAGCGCAGCGCGATCGGCTTGACCGCATTGCCGCTGTACCCGCCGACCGCAGACTTGCCGCGGATCGCCGGTGCGGAAACGTAGGTATGCGGGTTGACGCCGATGATGCTCTTGATCGTGTTGATCGCCGCAATGCCGTCCGCGCCGCCGCGCTTTGCCGCTTCAGCTGCGGGGCTCATCAGCGCCACGTTTGGAGTGAGCTTTGCTAGGATCGGGAGCTTTGTCCCGCGCCGCGCCGCCGCCGTGAAGCGCTCGACCAGCGCCGGGACCTGCCCGATGTCCGAGCCCAGTCCCCCGTCCATCATGTTCGGGCAGGAGAAGTTCAGCTCGATCGCGTCCGCGCCGTTCTCCTCGCACAGCCTTGCGAGCGTTTCCCACTCGGCGTCGTTCTGCCCCATGATCGAGGCAAGGATGAACTTGGTCGGATAGTGTTCCTTCAGGCGGCGGAAGATGTCCATGTTCTCCGCGACGCTGTGATCGGAAAGCTGCTCGATGTTCTTGAAGCCGATGATGCTGCCGTTGTCGCCCGTGATCGCGGAAAACCGCGGCGACGCCTCGTGAATGTCAAAGGAGCAGACCGTCTTGAACGCCGCGCCGGCCCAACCGGCCTCAAACGCGCGCGCACACATGTCGTAGGTGCTGGCGACGACCGAAGAGGACAGCAGAAACGGGTTTTCGAGCGGGATGTCGCAAAGCTCCGTGCGAAGGACCGATTCGTCCTTGGACGAGCCGATCTCCAGCTGCGGACGAACCGTCTCATGCAGCCGCGTCATCAGCTGTTTGATCGGCACCTCATGCGGGTGCACGCAGACCGCCTCGCACGGCGCACTGCACTGGATGCACGGGTTCGAGCCCGGAAACCGCGCCGCAGCGTCCTTTTCGTTGTCAAACCAGATGCTGCGCAACAGCCCCGCGACGTCCGTTACACGGCAAGCCGCCGAGCAGGGCGCGTCGTGGCACAGCACGCATCCGAGCATATCCGAGCGCCGGATCATTCGTTCGATCAGCATGGTTGTTTCTCCTTCATTTTTTGAAATCAAAGATCGGTGAGCTTCAGGTTCCGCACCTTCCGCAGCGCGATCGCGTTGATGCAGGCGGTGAACAGGACGGTGATCCCCGCCGCCAGCAGCATGCCGACCGGCGTGACCGTGCGGACGAACTGCACATGGTCCTGCTCGAGGAACCGGAGGATGAGCCAGCCCATCAGCGCGCCGAGCCCGAGTCCGAACGCGACGCCGAGCACGGTGGTGAACACCGTCTCGCGCGAGACGTAGCGGATGACCTCCCTGGTCGTGAAGCCGTTGATGCGCATGACCGTCAGCTCGCGCTGCTTCTGCATCAGGTACATGCCGGTCAGATTCAGCAGGATAAAGTATGCCATCATGCCCGCGCACAGGATCAGCACGCCGGTGACCAGCGTCAGGATGGAGCCGATCTTGTCCGCGCTCTTGCGCTGCTCGGACAGATCCTCCGTGCCGTCGTAGCCCGCGATCGGGGACAGCTTTTCCTTCAGCGCTTCCGGATCCGAAGCGCCGGAGATCCACAGCGCATTGACGGTGGGCGCGTCGCCGAAGACGGCGCGATAGCCTTCATCCGACAGGAACGCGTACGTGCCGAAGTAGTTGTTGAATACGCCGGCGACCGCGACCGTGTGCGGGTTCATCTTCGCATCGTACAGCGTGACGGCGTCCCCGGCCTTCAGGCCTCTCGTTTCGCTCATGCGCTTATGGATGTAGATCCCTTCCCCCGCCGGAACGAACGGTTCGCCGGTTTCGGCGTCCTTCAGCACGAAAAAGCGGGTGATCGCGTCCGGCTCCCCGGCGATCACCAGGAACGGAGCCGTGCTGCCGTTGCCGTCGATCATCAGATTCTCCATCCGGATCTCGGCAGAGGGCACGCCCTCCGCGTCCAGAACGTTTTTGATCTCATCCTTCGCCGTTTCGACGTCCGGATCGAAGCGGATCGTCTGTTCATACCGGGTAATGCCGCCGAACTGCCGCGAGATCGCCGTCGTAATGCCGTAATACAGCGTAAAGCCGATCAACAGCAGCGTGCAGCAGCCCGCGATGCTGACGACGGTCACGATCACGCGCTTCTTATCCGAGCGGACATTGCGCAGAATGAGCCGCGAATAGAGCGACAGACGGCTCTTGGTACGCTTCTTTGTCTTCTTCTGCGCCTTCGGCACGCGCTCCTGCATCAGCTCGCGCGCGGGCGAACGTACCAGCGACGCGCACGCCGTCCATACCGATACGGCGGACAGCACCGCCGCGAGCACCGTGACGATCGCCGTCGGGACCGGCAGGAACGCTCTTTGCATGGTGCCGTCCACATAGAACGTCTGGTGTGCGACCAGCACGATCTTTTCAATGACGAGATAGCCGAGCGCGACGCCGAGCACGACGCCGATCAGCGTTGCGCTGAGTCCGAAGGTCAGGTATTTTCCGAGGATCTCACGGTTGAAGAAGCCGAGCGCCTTCGTGGTGCCGACCATTTTCCGCTGTTCCTCGACCATGCGGCCGACCGTGGCGTAGATGACCAGCGCGCCGACCAGCACAAACAGCAGCGAAAACGTCATGCCGATGCGCGAGATGTTGCGCGCCGAGGTCGCCGCATGATAATAGCCGACGTTGCCGCCGACGTCCAGCACGACCCAGCGGCAGTCGTCCAGCTTGTTCAGCCGCTCGCGCGCGTCGTTCAGCTTCCGCTCGCCGTCCTCGTATTCGAGGACCGCTTCCGCATACCCGGCTTCGCCGTCCTGAAGCTGCTTTCGGCCGTCCTCAAGCTGCTGCCGACCCTCTTCAAGCTGTCGCTTGGCGTCCTCGAACTGCCTGCACTTTTCCTCGTATTCGGCAAGACCGTTCCGATAGGCTTCCAGTCCTTCCGCGTACAGGCGTTCGCCCTTGTTGTACTGCGCGAGGCCGTCCTCGTACTGCGCTTCGCCGTCCCGGTATTTATGCAGGCCTTCGAGATAGGTTTTATGGGCCGCGTTCCAGCGGTCAATGCCGGACGTTACCTGCGAATAGTACTGATTGATCTGCGCATACCGCGCGTCCCCCGTGATCCTGCCGATGATCTCATCCGTCCGGGGCTCGTATTCGGTCCCCTGCAGCATCTGCGTCACGGTCTTCTGCACCATGTCGTTCAGCGGTTCGATGGTCACGGTCAGCGTCTTTGTGATATGGAAGCGCGACGCCGAGGCGTCCTCTCTGTCCGGATCGACGCCGGACGGCGACGCCCATTCGATCGAATCGCAGAATTCCTGCCCGCAAATGGCGGCGACGCCCTGTTTCATCGCGTCCCGGACCTGCGTTTTGATGTCCTCGATCTGATAAAACCCGTTCCGAAGCTGCCGGTTCGCATCGTCGAGCTGCTGCTTCGCGTCGTCGAGCTGCTGTCTTGCGTCGTCCAGCTGCCGTTTCGCGTCGTCCAGCTTCCGTCGGTTTTCGGCAAGCTCCTTTTCGCCGTCCTCCAGCTTCTTCCTGCCGTCCGCAAGCTTCTGCTCCGCGTCTTTCAGCTGCGCCTCGCCGTCCTTCAGCTTCTGCTCGCTGTCAAGAAGCTCCTGCGTCTTTTCGTCGAGCGTTCTGCGCGCGTCGAGAAGCTTTGCTTTTCCGTCGTCAAGCGCCCTCTGTCCGTCTTCGATCTTTTCCGTGAGCAGTCTGCGCACCTCCGCGCTGCGCAGCGCGGCGCGCGCATCCTTCTTTGCCTCCAGACGGTCCGTGACGGTCTTTGCATCCTTCAGATAGCCGTCGTCGTAGACGGAAACGCCGTCCTGCTTATCGTAGAGGACCTCCGCCTTCATGCAGCAGCCTTCCAGCGCGTCCAGGTCGAACGCCTCCGGCCGCACCAGCACATAGCGTGTGCCGATCTGCGCGATCGGCATGCCGTACAGATCCGGATGCAGCACGACGCCGACGACGGTGAAGTCGCCGGTCCGCATGTATTCGGGCGCCGCTTCGTCCGAGCCGCAGATGCGGATGCGGTCGCCGACCGTGAGCTTCAATCCCGCGGCAAGCTCCTGCTCCAGCACGCATTCATTCGCGTTTTCGGGGAGCCGCCCCTCCTTCACGTCGACGGTGTTGATGCGCTCGGTCAGCGATACGACCGAAACGTTCTGCCGGTCCGATCCGTGCACAAGCCTGCCGTTCACGGCATAGGCGCCTTCGACGTCCGCAACGCCCTCGGTCGCGCGGATCGCGTCCAGATCGTCCGCCGTCAAAAGCTGTGTGGACACGATCTCCGCATCACGAAAACGCAGGCGGTCGTAGAACCGCGCCGCATGCGCATACAGACCGGACGACGCAAAGCTGATGCCGAGATACGCCGTAACGGCCATCATTGCAATAATGACGATGGAGATATAGGACACCTTCTGCCGGGTAATGTTGCGAACGGCGTCCTTTCGCTGCGTTCGTTTCATGTTCGTTACCACACGATCTCTGCGGCGGGCAGCGGATGCGCATTGCGCTTGATGCTTGCGATCTTGCCGGCGCGCAGCTTGACGACACGGTTCGCCATCTTTGCGATCTCGACGTTATGCGTGATCATGACGACGGTCGTGCCCTGGTTCTTGACGATATCCTCGATCACCATCAAAACCTCCTGCCCCGTCTGGAAATCAAGCGCGGCGGTCGGTTCGTCGGCAAAGATGATCCTTGGGTTCTTGACGAGCGCGCGCGCGATCGAAACGCGCTGCTGCTGGCCGCCGGACATCTGCGCCGGATAGTTGTTCGCGCGCTCTAAAAGTCCGACCTTCTTCAAAGCGTCCTCCGCGCTGATCGGATCCTTTGCGATCTCCGCGATGAACTGCACGTTTTCGAGCGCCGTCAGGTTCGGCATGAGGTTGTAGGACTGGAAGATGAAGCCGACGTATTCGCGGCGGTAGCGCGTCAGCTCGTCGTCCGTCGGATGCGAGAAGTCCTTGCCCTCGATGATCAGCTGTCCGTCGGTCGCGAAGTCCATGCCGCCGATGATGTTCATCATCGTGGATTTGCCGCAGCCGGACTCGCCGAGCACGACCACAAACTCGTTCTCGTAGATGTCCAGATTGATGCCCTTCAGCACGCGGATCGTGCTTTCGCCGGACGGGAATTCCTTGACGATGTCCCGCAGGGAGATCATCACGCGCTTCTCCTCCGGCACGGACAGAGAAAGCCCTTTTTCGTCGATCGTGATCGCGGCAAGCGACGCCATGCGCTCGCACAGCTTCAGCTCGTCGTCCTCGAACAGCGTGCCGTCCGCCTTGTTCACCGCGATGACGCAGCCGATGGTCTCGTGCAGGTTGTTCAGCGGCACGCACAGCAGCGTCTTGACCGGAACGCCCTGATCGTCGAAGATGCTGCCCTCGTAGCGCGGATCCTTCAGCGTGTCCGCGATCATCACGGATTTGCCGCTCTGCGTGACGACGCCCTCAATGCCGACGCCGTTCTCGACGGTGATCCCCGACAGATCGATCGGCCCGATATGGGTCAGCGGGGACAGCCGATCGGTATTCGGATCGAGGATCCAGACCGCGCCCGCCTCGCAGTTCAGCGTCTGCACAATGATCTCCAGACTGCCGGACAGCGCTTCGTCGAGGTTCTCCACCTCTAAAAGCTGCTCCATGATCCGCCATGTCGCCTTCGCCAGCCTTTTATCCGTCTCTGCCATGCCCCGTACCTCCTGTGGTGCCGTGCGTTTCTGCGCGCAACGCATATTCTTCTGATTATAAATTATATAATACCTTTTCCGCACATGCAAGAGTCTTTTCCGCGCGGTCGTCTTTTTGTTCCGAACGGCTGTATCTTTTTTCAAAAAGTTGGCCGGAATCTATTGAATTCGATCCGCCGTTCCTTTATAATTTATGGGAAAGGGCGATTTGATTTCGTCTGTAAGGAGGCTCTACATGGTATCAGACACCATCACCATCACCAGTACCGGCGCCGGCATTGCCGAAGCGCTGAACGAGACGGAGCGAACCGCCGCCTATAAGCAGCTTTCGCACAAGCAGACGCTCAGGCTGTGTCTTCTTGCGGAGGAGCTGACCGGCATGGTCCGCTCGATCGTCGGGCACACGGAGGCGCAGTTCTGGGTCGAAGCGGAGGGCGATCTCTTCTCGCTGCATCTGTCCACGAAGACGCAGTTGAGTCCCGACGTCCGCGAGGCGCTCCTCAAAGCGTCCACCTCCGGCAAGAACGCGGCAAAGCGCGGCTTTATGGGCAAGCTCTGGGACGTGATCCTGCGCATGAGCGAGCCGGGCGTGCCGACCCCCTCTGCCTACGACAGTGGATACATCTACACCGATCCCGGCGGATTCGATACGACGATGGGCATCGGCCTGCACACGGTCATGGCGGGCTGGTCGCTGGACACCTACCGGCAGTCTTTGGAACAGCAGGGCAAGCAGGAGAGCGAAGACTGGGACGAGCTGGAGAAGTCCATCGTTGCAAAGCTCGCCGACGAGGTCAAGGTCTTTATCCGCGGCGACGCCGTGGAGGCGGTCATCGAAAAGCGTTTCCCGCCGCAGTAAGTACGCGCAATCAACCGAAATTCATACAGAAAAGGAAAGAAAAACCATGACGATCAACAAAGCAAAGAACAACAACGAGCTGGTGCTCGCACTGGAAGGCCGTCTGGACACCACCACCGCGCCGGAGCTGGAAGCCGATCTCAACAATTCGCTTGCCGGCGTCGAACAGCTTGTGTTCGACTTCGAGCGGCTCGACTACATCTCCTCCGCAGGCCTGCGCGTGCTGCTCGGCGCGCAGAAGCGCATGAACCAGCAGGGCTCCATGAAGGTCGTCCATGTCAACGAAACGATCATGGAGATCTTTGAGGTGACCGGCTTCACCGATTTCCTGACGATCGAATAACGATCACCCCTGAACGAAAACGTGCTATAACAGCACGTTTTTGCGTTACGTTCTCACATTCCCCGGAAGGAGGAGTTCTATGCCGACAAAAAACGTACGGGAAATGAACGCGTTTCAGCGCAGTCACCATTCCCTGCGCGGAAAAGCGTTCCGCGCGATCTTTCTTATAGCGGCGGTGCTCGGCGTGTGCGCCGTCCTGTTCGGATTCTTCCTGTTCCGGGCTGCCGTCAGCCGTGAATACCGCATCAGGACCTATCATCTGGCAAAGACTGCGGCAATGTACATCGATCGCGACGAGGTGCAGCGCGAAGCCGAGGCGGTCGTTTCCGTGTATGCCGCCATGACGCCGGACGAGCAGGCAAAAAACGATGAAGGCTATCTTGCGCGCTTTGCCGCTGCCGAAACGGATTCCATGCAGGCGCTGCGCAAGGAGCTTCTTGCGCTGCAGAAGACGAACGGCGCGATCGCGGCGTACACGGCGTTTCTCGATCCCGAAACGCAGCGCATGGTGTTCATTGCGGACGCCGATCCGAAGGACACCGTCTGCCCGCCCGGGCACTGGGACGCCATTGAGGAACCGTATTTCAACGCGTTTCTGAACGGCGCGAAGGTCACACTGCTCGACAGACTGTACGACACGCCGTCCATGCCGTCGGTCACGATGCGCATGGAGCAGTACGGATACCGCTGCACCGCGGGCGAAAAGCTCATGGACGTCGGCGGATATCCCGTTTATATCTTTTATGATACCGACATGTCGGACGTCGCAAAGACCAGCCGCATGTTCCTGATCCAGTTCGTTGTGCTGCTTCTTCTGATCACCGCGCTGACCATCTTCTTCTCCATGCTCCATCTGAAGCGCGCGGTCGTCAAGCCGATCAACGCGCTTGCGGAAGCGGCGGAGGCGTATACGCGCGACCGCAGCGATACGGACCGCGACAGCCGGCACTTTGCCAAGCTGAACATCCGCACCGGCGACGAGATCGAAAACCTCTGCCTCACCATGCAGTCCATGGAGGACGATCTCGGCGATTACATCCGCAACCTCACGCACGTGACCGCCGAGAAGGAACGCCTCGGCACCGAGCTTTCGCTGGCGACGCGCATCCAGGCCGACATGCTGCCGAACATCTTTCCCGCGTTCCCGGGACGACCCGAGTTTGACGTCTTTGCCGCGATGGAGCCCGCCAAGGAGGTCGGCGGCGACTTCTACGACTTCTTCCTGATCGACGAGGACCATCTCGGCATCGTGATCGCCGACGTGTCCGGCAAGGGCATTCCGGCCGCGCTGTTTATGATGATCTCGAAGATCCTGATCCAGAACAACGCGATGGGCGGCAAGAGCCCGAAGGAGGTCATGCAGTCGGTCAACGACCAGATCTGCAAGAACAACCGCGAGCAAATGTTCGTAACCGTCTGGTTCGGCATCCTCGACGTCGTCACCGGCGTCGTGACCGCCGCGAACGCGGGTCACGAGTACCCGATCATCCGCAAGCCGGACGGCAGCTTTGAGGTGTATAAGGATAAACACGGCTTCATCCTCGGCGGCATGGCGGATACGAAATACCGCGAATACTCGTTCCTGATGGAGCCCGGCTCGAGACTGTTCCTGTACACGGACGGCGTGACCGAAGCGACCGACGCAAACGGCAAAATGTTCGGCACCGACCGGCTGCTTTCCGCGCTGAACGCGGTTGGGGACGCTTCGCCGGAGGACGTGCTGCACGGCGTCCGCAGCGCGATCGGCGACTTTGTCAAGGACGCCGAGCAGTTCGACGATCTCACCATGCTGTGCGTGGAATACCGCGGCGCGGTCGATGAGACCGGCGCGCCGAAGAAGGACGGCAGCGAGCTGACCGTCGACGCCATCCTTGACAACCTCCCGCGCGTGCAGGGCTTCGTCGATACGCACCTTACCGAGATGAACTGTCCGATGAAGCTGCAGATGCAGATCGACATCGCGCTCGAAGAGGTGTTCGTCAACATTGCGCATTACGCCTACGCGCCCGATACCGGCACGGCGACGGTCCGCGTGAAAAAGACGCCGGACGTCATCACGATCACACTGATCGACAGCGGCCACCCGTACGACCCGCTCGCCAAGGACGATCCGGACGTCACGCTCTCCGCCGACGAGCGCGAGATCGGCGGCCTCGGCATCTTCATGACCAAGCAGATCATGGACGATCTCTCCTACGCCCGCAAAAACGGCCGCAACATCCTGACCATGCGCAAAGCGCTTCGCTGACCTTCCAAAACCCGCCACGGCCCCTGCAAAGAACGCAGCGGCCGTGGTTTTGTTATTATCGGAAACACAATTTTCTATATGATCGCTTTACTTTGCTGTTTCCCGCAATATTTTATAACTTTTTATTGCTTTCCGGCAGGCAACCCTTTATAATACGGGCATAGATACCACTGTTCTGTTTTGAAGCGGAGGAACCGTTCCATGAAAAAGCTCTCTCAGACCCGGCTTGCCGAAACCGTTGTTTCACGCCGGAAGGCTCTGAAACTGACGCAGCTGCAGCTTGCGGAAAAAACCGGCATCAACCGCGCCCTGCTCTCCCGCATTGAGAGCAAACAGTTTGTCCCGTCCGTGGATCAGCTGCTTGCGCTCTCCGACGTACTGCAATTTGACGTCAGCGACGTTTGGGAAAAACCGGAAGCAGAAAAGATCACCGTCGATCGCCCGTACCGGATCACGGTCGCCGGCACCGGCTATGTCGGACTGTCGCTTGCCGTTCTGCTTGCGCAGCACAACGACGTCACGGCTGTGGATATCGTGCCGGAGAAGGTCGAAAAGCTGAACCGGTTTGTGTCCCCGATTCAGGACGAATACATCGAAAAGTATCTTGCCGAGGCGCAGGCGGGGACCAGAGAACTGCATCTGACCGCGACGACCGACGGCGCAGGCGCCTACCGGGATGCGGACTACATCATCATCGCCGCGCCGACCAATTACGATCCCAAGCAAAACTTCTTCGACTGCTCGGCGGTCGAGGCGGTGATCCGGCTGATCCTGGACAGCACGAAAGCGCGGGAACAAAAGCCCGTGATCGTTATCAAGTCCACGATCCCGGTCGGCTACACCGAGCATGTGCGAAAGCAATTCGGAGCGGACAACATTCTCTTCAGTCCAGAGTTTCTGCGCGAATCGAAGGCGCTGTACGACAACCTCTACCCCTCCCGCATCATCGTGGGCTGCGATCCGAACACGGAAGCCGCCGCGCGCACGTTCGCGGCGCTTCTCAGACAGGGCGCGATCAAGAATCCGATCGAAACGCTGTTCATGGGCTATACGGAGGCCGAAGCGACCAAGCTCTTCGTCAACACGTACCTTGCGCTGCGCGTGTCGTTCTTCAACGAGCTGGACACGTACGCCGAGGTCAAGGGGCTTTCCACCGCGTCGATCATCAAGGGCGTCTGCCTCGATCCGCGCGTCGGCGACTATTACAACAACCCGTCGTTCGGCTACGGCGGCTATTGCCTGCCGAAGGATACGAAGCAGCTTTTAGCCAACTATCAGCATGTGCCGCAGAACATGATGACCGCGATCGTCGAGAGCAACCGCACCCGCAAGGACTTTATCGCGGACCGTGTGCTGGAGATCGCAGGCAGCTATACGGCTTCCGCCAATTATAACAAAGCGCAGGAGAAGAAGCAGCGTGAGCTGGTCGTCGGCGTCTATCGTCTCACCATGAAGGCGAACTCCGATAATTTCCGTCAGTCCTCGATCCAGGGCGTGATGAAGCGCATCAAAGCGAAGGGCGCGACGGTCGTGATCTACGAGCCGACGCTCGAAAACGGCAGCACGTTCTTCGGAAGCCAGGTCGTCAACGACCTCAGGAAGTTCAAAAATATGTGCGGCTGCATCATCGCGAACCGCTACGATCCGGCGCTGGACGACGTGGAAGAAAAGGTTTATACGCGGGACTTGTTCCGCAGAGATTAAGAATCATATAAAGGAGAAACAACATGAAGATTACCGTTGCAGGCGTCGGATACGTGGGACTGTCCCTTGCCGTTCTGCTCGCGCAGAAGCATGAAGTCACCGCCATCACGACCACCGAAAAGAAAGCCGAAAAGCTCAATCAGTTTATCAGCCCGATCCAGGACGACGAGATCGAACGCTTTTTCCGCGAAGCGAGAGCGGGCGAACGCAAGCTGAACCTTCACACCACCACCGACAAGGCGGCGGCGTACGGCAGCGCGGAGCTGGTTATCATCGCCACCCCGACCAACTATGACGACGAAAACCACTTCTTCGACACCAGCGCGGTCGAGGACGCGATCGAATGGACGCTGAAGGTCAATCCGAATGTGCTGATGGTTATCAAGTCCACGATCCCGGTCGGCTACACCGAGTCCGTGCGCAAGAAGTACGGCGTGAACAACATCATCTTCAGCCCGGAATTCCTGCGTGAATCCAAGGCGCTCTATGACAACCTCCATCCGAGCCGCATCGTGGTCGGCTGCGACGATACGCAGAAGGCCGAAGCGCAGATGTTTGCGGACCTGCTGTTGGAAGGTGCAAGAGCCGAAGAGGAACGTGCGGGACAGGCGCCGCAGAACATCCCCGTCCTGCTTGCGCATCTGACCGAAGCCGAGGCGATCAAGCTGTTTGCCAACACCTATCTCGCGGTGCGCGTCAGCTACTTCAACGAGCTCGACACCTACGCGCAGACCAAGGGCTTGGACACGCAGATGATCATCGACGGCGTGTGCATGGACCCGCGCATCGGCGGCCACTACAACAACCCGTCCTTCGGCTACGGCGGCTACTGCCTGCCCAAGGACACCAAGCAGCTGCTGGCAAACTACAAGGACGTCCCGCAGACCATGATCGAGGCGGTCGTGAAATCGAACACCGTGCGCAAGGACTTCATCGCGGATCAGATCATCAAGCGCAACCCGCGCACCGTCGGCGTCTATCGCCTGACCATGAAATCGAATTCCGACAACTTCCGTGCGTCCGCGATCCAGGGCGTCATGAAGCGCATCAAAGCGAAGGGCATCCCGATCATCATCTACGAGCCGACGCTGGAAAACGGATCCGAGTTCTTCCGTTCCGAGGTCGTGAACGATCTCGATCGTTTCAAGCGTGAGAGCGACGTCATCCTTGCCAACCGCTTTGACGAGCACGTCCTCGGCGACGTCGCGGACAAGGTCTACACGCGCGATCTGTTCAGAAGGGACTAACCATGGGAAAGGTACACATTGATCTCAACAACAAAACGATCCTTGTGACCGGTTCGCCCGGCTTCATCGGCGCGAATCTGGTGCTGCGGCTGCTCGGTGAACTCTCCGGCGGCACGGTCATCTCGTTCGACAACATGAACGACTATTACGATCCGGCCCTGAAGGAATACCGGCTCGGGCTGATCGAACAGGCGGCGAAGTCTTCGCCGGTACGGCACGTCTTTGTCAGGGGCTCGATTGCGGACAAGGCGCTGGTCGACCGCGTCTTTGCGGAATACAAGCCCACGATCGTCGTGAACCTCGCGGCACAGGCGGGCGTCCGCTATTCGATCGACCACCCGGACGTCTATATCGAATCGAACCTGATCGGCTTCTACAACATTCTGGAAGCGTGCCGGCACAATCCCGTGGAGCATCTCGTATACGCTTCGTCCTCCTCGGTCTACGGCGGCAACAAGAAGGTGCCGTTCTCTACCGACGACAAGGTGGACAATCCGGTGTCGCTCTACGCCGCGACGAAGAAATCGAACGAGCTGCTGGCGCATAGCTACTCGAAGCTCTACAACATCCCCTCGACGGGACTGCGCTTCTTTACCGTCTACGGCCCCGCAGGTCGCCCGGATATGTTCTATTTCTCCGCTACGCAGAAGCTCGTTGCCGGAAAGACCATCCAGATCTTCAACTACGGCAACTGCAAGCGCGATTTCACCTATGTGGACGATATCGTGGAGGGCGTGATCCGCGTCATGCAGGGCGCGCCCGAAAAGGCGACCGGCGAGGACGGGCTTCCCCTGCCTCCCTACGCAGTCTACAACATCGGCGGCGGTACGCCGGAAAACCTCCTCGATTACATCTCCACGCTGCAGGAGGAGCTTGTCCGTGCTCGCGTCCTACCCGCAGACTATGACTTCGAAGGTCATCGTGAGCTCGTCCCCATGCAGCCAGGAGACGTCCCCATCACCTATGCCGACAACAAGGGTCTTGAAGACGATTACGGCTTTCGTCCTACCATTGGGATTCGGGAAGGATTGAGGAAGTTTGCACAGTGGTATAAAGAATACTACAAAGCATAACTAATCACAAAAGCGTCGGAATGGGTTCCCCCTTTCCTGCGCTTTTTTATTTGCTCTTCAACGAAAGTTGTGGAATCTATGCGATGCAAGCCTACACTCTAACTAGTCTTCATAGCAGGATAACGAATAGAAACAGGTTTGTTGAGGATGTCGATAGGGAAGCCGAAGCTGTTTTAGCTCCGGCTTGATGCTTACTTTTCTATTATTCCTAATTGTTTCAGAAGATCGCTGCGTTGCTTTCCTCGAGCAACTTCTTAATCTCGACCTCAAAGCGGAACACGATCTCAATCCGGTCTTTTTTGTACACATGATTTCCACTCTTATTATGCGCTCCTGAAGACTATTGCTTATTCACCAAGCTTCATTTTTCAAGCAAGTCATTTCTCTGTTTCCCTCGCTCGATATCTTCCCTTATCAATTTTGTGTTACGCTTTGTTTGCAGTCCCTGCTTAGCATACCGACATATTTGATAAATCCACGTAAAATCTTAAACCATTTATGTATTTCCAATCATGCATTTTAGATCAAGAGTAATAGACCTGATCTTTTTTGAGAGAAGAATAACAAACGATCTAACAACTACTACTCTTTACCAATCTTCAATAAATCATACAATTGGCTTCTCGTTTTTCCTCTCTTGAAATCTTCCATTATTTGGTCGTGGCTTCGCTTGGTTTGTACTCCTTGCTTAATGTATCTTCCCATCTGATAAAGCCACGCAAAAGGTTTTAACCATTTATGAGCATGGTATGCTTTCCAATTGAATTCCCCTGCATGTTGTAAATAAAGAAACCCGCCTCTTCTGAGATTTGATATAGCATTCTCTACTTGTCTACCAGATCCTCGTTTTCTTCCAAAATTCCCACTGGACACAAGGTTCTCCACTAGTTTTTGGCACAAATCATTATCTGCATCTTCACACCATGTTATGCTTTTTGAAAGACCCAAATATTGCTGACATACTTTTGTAACCGTAATAGCGAGAGTATATAGCCCTGTTTGGACAAGTATCTCCCGAAACTCATTATTCCAAAAATTATCGTCTACTTCTTTATTCACATACATCATCCAATCTATCACTTGGCGAAGCCCTAATCCCGTTCGCATATGCCCTGCCATGTGTGCAAGCAAGATAAGCCCATTTTCTAGACGGGGAAGCATAGAAAAAGAGGTAGCATAAATGCTTGCATCTTTGCAATGCTTTAGTCCCTCATAAATATAGGGATCAATATCTACATCATCACTAAAATAACAATGCATTTCAAACGATATAGCATCCTTTAGAAAACCAATATGGCGTTCATATGTATGGTTCTCATCAACAATAAACTCATTCCTTATCAGCAGCTCCCGAGCTGATTCTAACAAGTTTTTGGGAATAATAAAATCTATATCCCCCATCGCCCTCTGAAAAGGATTTGGGTAATAAATTGCCGCTGCCGTCCCCTTTAGAATAGCCATTGGAATACCATTTTCTGTTAGTAGCCTACACAGATTTTCCTGATAATGAAGAATGCGAATAAAATGAGCAGTATTTTGACCTTCATTTTTCTTCCATTTTTCTTGAACATCAATAGGTGCTGAACCTATTGCGATACCTAATACAGCTTGCGATTCTGCTTCTTTTAGCACTGCATCCCAATCAGTATCTTCCTGAAACGCAATGTCTTTATTCCACAGTGATTTTTGAATGGCTTGCAGCAAAACATGTTCGGTTTGATTCATGGTAAACTCCGTAAGAAAGAATTGCTTGTGAATGTATTGTATCATAAAAGCAAGATATTTCAACGCTTTTTCTGTAAAAAAGAAGCGCCGGATCGGTGAACTCCCGTATCCGACGCTATTGCCTTATGCTCCCATCGGTTCTACCAGTTAATACCGCCTTTGCTCTGAACAAGCAATCAGCTTCTTGATTTCATCCTCGATGCGGAATTCAATCTCAATCCGGTCTTCATTGTATACATAGACGTTTTGAATGAACGCTCGCGCAATCTCATAGGTCAATTCTGTTTCACCAAAAAAGATCTTTGCGAGCTCTCCGAGATGTTCAGCTGTTTCGGAGATTTGCTTCTCTTCTTCATGTTACTCAATAATTCCAGACAACTGCTGTTCAGAATCTTGAATCTTAACAGACAATCCCTCTTTGACGTTCAAATATGCTTCCTTTGAGAGCGATCCGTCGGCATATAATTCATATCGGAGGAGTTTGTCCGCCTTCTACTGTTGAATAGACTTTGAAAGGGTTTTCTCCTGCTCGGCATAGCTTCTCATGTTCTCTTTGCTTTACTTCTCAACCTTTGCTCTGGCATCTTTCAATGGGTAGTTCCTCGTCCGCCAGTTCATCCATAGCACCAAGGTATTCTATAGAGCAAGTCACCTTTTCGCCCATATGAAATCAAAGACTCAGAAAGCCGTCCCAATCCCTACAATCTTTCCCTGTATCTAAACAAAGCATGACGCCGACGTTAGCAATGAATATTTCCCGATCCGCGCACCAGAATACAGGATTGCCAAAATTGCAAACATGCTAGTCGATCGCTTTATTGACAACACGGAAGCCAACGATGCTTTCCAGGCTTCCGTTCCGCGAACTACGGTTCAGATAGCTATACAGTGTCAGCCGATAATTCTGAAACAGGAACTACCACATGCTGGTCAAAAAAGGGACTATGATCTCCTGCTCATCCACCGGCGATTCTGCCCACTCATTACTTAAGGGAACAATGCCCGTGCTGCAATCTTCTTGCTCTGGCTCTCGCTGATTATGCAAATCCGTTACAAAGTCATTTTCCATCTTCGTCATTCTTCTTCGATTCAACCGTGTATGAATTTGCCTTGGTGCGCTTCCAATACCGTGTCCTATAGCATCTCTGGGTGTTAATTCTCTAAAAATGCCGATACCCTTCCTTGCTTTGCTCTGACGTTCTATCACATTCTTGATAGTTTAGAAACAAAATTTAGCTCGTTCTAATACATTATTTGTATGTTTTTAGAAAAAAGAAATGTACCTATTGCTCGGTACATTATTGTCGCTGCCACGATATGCTATTTTGTAATAAAGCTTTATGGCCTATATTTACTTTATAAAGCTTTTCCTAGTCGATATCTTTTCTCCTTATAGACAAATAATCATATTATATCAGAAAAAACTCCAGAATAAGAAAATCATTGAAAAGACATGATATTATCTATGCCTTTTCAATGCTTTACATAACAGCTGCTTTGCTTCACTAATTTCATCGCATTTAGTGAGAGCCAATACACCCAAATGAATCGCAAAACTGATTATTGTTATCATAATAAACCTTAACAAAGGAATCATGCCTGTAAACAGTTTCCTCATAAAAAGGATCCCACCAAGTAAAACTATGGCTGATAACAATATTTTGCTGAACGAGTGAATTAGTTTTGATAGTGCAAATCCATGGACCCGTTTTTTTAATGCGAATATCAATAAACTCGCTGCTAATAATGTTGACAATGTTGTACCTAACGCGATTCCCGCTAACCCCATTCCAAATACGCGGGAGAATAAATAACTCATTATAGCATTACTTAGGATTGCAAGTGCCGCTGTTTTAAGAGGTGTTTTAGTATCTTTCATACTATAGAATGCTCTAACAATAACCTCTTGAACTGCAGAAAACACATACATCATCCCATAAAACGCTAATGCAGACGATGTTAATGTCGATGCATCTATATTAAACTCTCCTCTGACATACACTATGTCAACAATATCAGAAGCGCACAATGTCGTGATCAGGGAAACGGGCAATAATACCATTAAACTTATGATTATGCTCTTTCTAACAGTCTGGCTAAATTCACTATCTTCTCCTTTTGAATAATGTTCAGCTAATATGGGGTAGATGACAGTAGAAAGTGTTGTTATCACAACTCCAGTTATAAAACGATTTAATGTGTTCGCGTAAGACAAAGCAGACATCGCTCCCTCACTAAAAAGGGATGATAAGACTTTGTCCACAATATTATTGATTTGGACAATGCTGTTCCCCAATAATATCGGTAATGTGAGTTTTATGAGTGTTTTTGTATCAGAATTAAAAACTCTTATGGAAACAGAAAACTTGAATCTTTTCCTGGCAATAAAAAAAAGGATAATAAGCTGAACTATATGCCCCAGAACTACTGTGCCCGTTAAGGCATCCATATTCTGACTTCGACCAATAACTATGGTAATTGCAATAACTGTAAAATTATAGACTAAAGCCGCTATTTGCGCTCCGTAAAACTGTTTCTTTGCGCTAAGAACAGCGCTAAGCATATATTGCCCCATTGCAAGGACAAATGCTGCCATAGTTATTCTGGTTAAATGGATCGCCAAGGCTGTTTGGTTTGTTGAAAACCCCGGAGCAAAAAACGGAACCAAAAAAGGAGTGATAATAATAGCAATGCCACTCAGTGTAATAGCTAGAATAAAGCTAAAGGAAATAGCTTTTGATGCATACAGGTCAGCGTTATCTCTATCTTCTACACTTTTTGCAACATAAGCTGTCAAAAAAGCTGTCGAGAGGCTATTGCAAACAGCTGGAAAAATAATGCCAGGCATGCTTTGAGCAAAGAAGAAAGCATCTGTTTGCCAATTCGCACCATAGAAAGCTGCTATAACTGCATCTCTGGCAAAACCTAAAAACTTTCCTATTATGCTGATTACAGTAACTATAACCGAAGCTTTTAATAATCTGTTCTGATTATTGTCCATCCACTCACCAAGCTTATATTAAGAAATAGGCAAAACAAGTGTCTCCCCCATAGATTTTCCATCTATTTGTGTTTCTTGAAAATGAACACAGCCATTGGGGAAGAACGTCATCTCTCCAAATACTGCATTTCCATTGATATCATACATATCAATTCGAACAAAAGGAAACGGTGCACTGAGTTTCTCTGCTGCAAGAAGCATATCGTCCAATGATTTTGGTCTGGAATAGATCTGGGACGGTTTTTTATAGGATCCAGATAATTCGCCTAACACCTCCCAGTTTGTAGACATAAATAATCCGGATTTCTGTTCAAATCTGTCACTAATCACCAGAATCGCTTTAGGAACCCCATTAAAGCAATAAATCTTATAATCCGTCGGAGATTTCTTTCCTTTTTCTTGTAATAATTTCTCACAGATATAATACTTTGGAAGCTGTTTTCTAGGGATTCCACCCACATCTGCCATTACTTTATCATACAATCGTTGACCCGATCCCCAGTTTTTAAGCGTCTTATCAAACTCCCTTTTGTCAAGTTTTGTTTTATCATCACAAAAAACATTGGTCGCACAACCTTGACTCACTTTTAATGCAAATTGCTGAGGAAGTTTCTGATAGTCAATATCCTTAATGCTATTATATACGAAAAACAGCTCATTCAAATACTTTTTACCTGCCTGTTTTTCCACATAGTTTCTTACCAAATACTTATCACTTAACTCCATAACAGTTTTATTATTTCGATATGTATTTAGCGATAACCATAACAGTTTTTCGGATAGTGTCTTTGGTTGTTTAAGATCACATTTCTTACCATAAGCTATTCGATAAGCAATCTTTGCTCGTAAGGTTGGAAAATATGCTTTCATAAACAATTCAAGCCATGAAATACAGCGCATTAGAATGGGAGATCCTTTAATGATATTCTTCATTGTCTTCCTCCGCATAACATATTAAGTATTTCTTATTGTAGTGATTTTGCTTCTCAGTTGTCTGTTTTTATACTCAGCGATGGCTAATGCTGCAAACAAAAAGAAAAGCGGCTTTTCCAGCCAATTACCACTTACAAGATACATTGTGAAATTATGGAAAGCCAGAATAAGAATCAGTTCCCCGGATTTTCCATTTCTCCTAAATACCGAAAACAATAAAAGAAAAATCGAAAAAACACTTAAAACTCCACCACCAATGATCCCAAATGCCAAAAAAAACTCGAGCAACATGTTGTGTGGTCCATTACCAGGTCCAAGCCATCCTCCTTGCAATCCATACCCAAATATTGGTCTTTGTTGTATAAGACCAAAATAATACTTCCAAAGAGCATCGCGCCCCGCTGTTTCAGTTATCTGCCCGCTAATAAGTCGCTGTAATGCGTAGCTGTGTATACCATTATTCACAAGAAACGATTGTATCTTTTGAATAATTGTCCCCCAAAAAAGAAGAATCAGTCCCACAGTAATAATGAATCCTATTCTTATGATGATTATCCGTAAAGAGTTTTTTGTTGAAAACAGTTTGACCATAGCGTATAGTGCTACACACAAGAAAGGTCCTCGTGCTCCGAAAATCAAAATGAGTGCTGATGCACAAACTCCTAACCCTAATGCAATATAGCTACGTTTTTCGAAAAAATCTTCGATCAAATATAATACCGGTAAAATCAATGCATATGATGCTGACATACTATAAGAACCAACTGTCCGCATTCTTAATAATGCAATGCAAAGAAAAGGTAATTCAATAAAAGAAGTTATCCGTAGATAATTGAACAGTACTTCTTTATTATCTATAGCAATTCCAGCAATGCAAAGTGGTATACATACTGCAAGTGTCCAAAAAGCAGTGCTTAACAGGAATGATTGGGAAACCTCTCCTACAACCCAGCTAATAAAATACAATAGAATAAAAATGAGTTCAACTAAAGCCAGACTTGTTTTTCTTCTAGTAATTAAAGTAGGTAGCGCAAATATCAGCGTCAAAATGATAACAGTCATAAATCCATAACTTACAAGCGACCAAGCCGAGTCTGATATTTGTAAAATAGTTTTAGTTGCAATGTTTAGCGAAGATGCTAATACATATGCACATATGAAAGTACTTAACTGCTTATCTCCTTTTTCAGTTGATTTGCCAATTACTATCTTCATCTGTGCTCCTTCATTAACTACACGCAATAGACAATACTGTTTATAATCCCAAAATAGCGGAAACTGTCAACCTAGTCGAAATGGCAAGAATAGCATTATAATCGAATAATACCAATAAACGCTGTATCTATAAAATACGATGGCACGTTACATTATAATTAGTCTACAAGCTATCATCATTATAATCGCCAAAACCTCATATTGGATGCTTTCAACTCATCCATTCGATACAAGCTCTTTACGTCAACCAGCACCTTTTCGTCGTCCGATGCCGATTCCTTGAACATTGCCTTTATCTGCATCATTGACATGGAGCGGAATTGATTATGACCAACTGCAACAATCACGCAGTCAGCCTTTGGAATCTGGCCGAAAGGAACGAGATCTACGTTATATTCATGCTTTGCAACAGCAGCATCTGCCCAAGGATCGGTAACAATCGGATTAATGTCATACTCTATTAAGCGATTTATGATGTCAACCACTTTGCTATTGCGCGTATCCGGGCAGTTTTCTTTGAATGTGATGCCAAGAATTACCACCGTCGCCTTTTTCGGTGCCATGCCGGCTTCGATCATCTGCTTGATTGCCGCATCCGCGACAAATGCGCCCATGCTGTCATTGACCTTGCGACCGTTCAGAATGATCTGGCTGTGATAGCCGAGCTTTTCGGCCGCGTTGGTCAAATAGTACGGATCAACGCCGATGCAGTGTCCGCCGACAAGGCCCGGCTTGAACCCAAGCGCGTTCCATTTCGTGTTCATGCCGGCAAGCACTTCGTCCGTATCGATCTTCAGCTTGTCGCAGATGATCGCGATTTCATTCATAAACGCGATATTGATATCACGCTGACTGTTCTCAACCACCTTGACAGCTTCTGCAGTTTTGATGTTGGAAACCGGGAATGTGCCGGCTTTGATCACAATATCATACACTTTCTTGATTTCATGAACAGACTCCTCATCCATACCGGAAACAATCTTGCGAATGTTCGTCAGCGTATGAACACGATCGCCCGGATTGATGCGTTCCGGGCTGTAACCGATCTTCCAATCGACGCCGCATTTCAATCCGCTTTCTTTTTCAATGATGGGAACGCAGACGTCCTCCGTAACGCCGGGATACACTGTGGATTCAAACACCACAATTGTACCGGGGGTCAGATTTTGACCGACCGTTCTGGATGCGCCTTCCACTGGGCGAAGGTCCGGCGTCGTATCGTCATTCACCGGGGTCGGAACCGCAACGATGATGAACTTCGCTTCCTTCAGGCGCGTGGGATCGGCCGTAAAATCGACCGTCGTGTTCTTGATCGCTTCCCCGACCTCATTGGTTGCATCAATCCCGTTGCGATACTCGTTGACACGCTTCTCATTGATATCGAATCCGATGACATGGATGTGCTTTGCAAACTCAACCGCAATCGGCATACCGACATAGCCTAAACCGACCAGTGCGAGCTTCTCTTCGCCGTTGATCAAACCTTCATAGATTTTGTTGAATTCCATATGATACACCTCTGAACCTGTCCGTTATAGTGCTTTTTTCAGTTCGGCAACAACCTGTTCAACCTCTTCCCGCGTCTTATACGGATCAAGTGGAAGGCTGAGAACTGTCTTACACAAATGCTCCGTTACAGGACATTCCGCTTTCGCGCTGTCTGTTCCCGAAAACGCCCCGTGCGTATGCATGGGTTTGGGATAGTATACCATAGAAGGAATGCCCGCTTCTTTCAGCTTCGCCTGAATCTCTTTGCGATTCTTACCTTCAGGCAGCTGCACCGTGTACTGCGCCCACGAGCTGTAGAACCCATCTCTGACAAGCGGAAGAACAAGGTCGGTATCCTTAAGCCCTTCCGTATACCATGCTGCGACCTGATTGACGTCCTTCAGCTCGTAATCGGCAAACGCCTTGAACTTGGGAAGCAGAATGGCTGCCTGCAGCGTATCCAGACGGCTGTTCATGCCGAGCCGGATATTGTTGTACTTCGCATTCGGATCGTTCGGATTGCTGGTATCTTTCCCGTGTACGCAGATGGAACGGATTAAATCCGCCCATTCGTCGTTGTCTGTAAAGATTGCGCCGCCGTCGCCGTAGCAGCCGAGCGGCTTTGCCGGGAAGAAGGACGTTGTGGAAATATCACCGAAGCTGCAGGCTCTTTTGCCGTTGATGCTGCCACCGAAGCCCTGCGCGCCGTCCTCCAGAAGGAGCAGACCGTACCGTTCGCAAACGGCTTTGATCGCCGGATAATCGGCGGGGAGGCCGAACAGATCGACTGCAACGACCGCTTTTGCGCGATATTTACCATCCGCGATGACCTTCTTTACCGCCGTTTCAAGCTTTACGGGATCGAGGTTATAGGTGCGCGGATCCACGTCGACATAGATCGGCGTTGCGCCTTCGTCGGCAGGACACTCGCCGGAAGAGAAGAAGGTGAAATCGGGCACGAATACTGCGTCGCCTTTTCCAATGCCCCACGCACGCATGGCTATAGTGATTGCATCTGTACCGTTCGCGCAGGTAATACAATACTTCACACCGACATACTCGGCAAGCGCCTTCTCAAGTTCCTTCACTTCGGGACCGGAGATGAACTTTGCAGAAGTTGCCACTTTCATCATTGCGGCATCGATCTGCGGCTTCAACATCTCATATTGTTTGGGTAAATCTCTGAATTGCATATCCTTAATTAGTCTCCTTCAAAAATGTCATCATAATCGCTGTTATCTATACATTACAACTGCATGCCCGTCTATTACACATTCGTCATTCTGATTAACTGCTTTAGTTTCCAATTTATAGATTCCCTTTTTTTCGTTTATTATTTCTGCAACAGTAACCGTCGCAGTAATCGTATCCCCAAAGTATACAGGTTTCTTAAACTTAAGATCCTGTTCCAAATAAACAGTACCGGGTCCGGGAAGCTTTGTGCCCAATACAGTAGAAAACAAACTGCCAACCAGCATTCCATGTGCCACACGATCACCGAAAATGCTGCTTTTCGCAGCAACCGAATTGATATGAACGCTGTTAAAATCACCTACGATTCCTGCAAATCCATACACGTCATATTCGCTTATCGTTTTTGAAACAGAAGCGTAATCTCCAATAACCATAATACTACCTCATATTATAACTATTTTTTTATTTCACAAAAGGTTTCGCCGGATTACCCGCAACAATGATTCCGGCTTCCACAGACTTTGTCACATTCGATCCCATCCCGATAAACGAGTGTTCTCCCAATGTGATTCTGTTGCGAAGCACTGCGCCTACACCAATATATGTCCCTTCTTTCGCATCCACAAACCCGCTAAATGTAACACCCGCCGTGACTTCAACGTTCTTGTGTAAATGAACATCATGTCCGATATGTATCAGAGAATCCATTTTTACATTATCTTCAAGGATTGTATCGCCTCCAGATCCACACGACACATTGTTTTGCGTACCAACTTCAACATTATTGCCGATGAGCACTCTACCTAAAGTTGGAATCCTTGTTTTATTACCATCTTCATCCTCTGCCATTGTAAAGCCATTCGCGCCAATAACAGAATTCTCATTAGCAATAAAATAGTCACCGATTGTACATCTTCTTACGACACAGTTTGCAAGCAGCTTTGCGTGTTTTCCGATTCTCGCATCAGGACCAATAACGCATCCTGATTCGATATAGGCATCCTCATCCACAAACGAATCCTCGCAAAGATAATACCCTCCTGGCATTAATTTGAATTGTAAGAGTTTCTCCTTTTCAAAACGTTCTTCTGCAAACTGATTTGCAAACCGTGCATACTCTAATTGAGGTTTTTTTGAAAACACAAAAGCGTGCTTTGCGCTGAGCTCCTTTGAGACCACAATCCCGTCTTCTGCAAACACAAGACACTCTTTGACAGATTCCAACGCCGGAAGAAGGCGTTCCACCTTCTTGGTAATGAACATTGCCGTATTGGAACGCGGAGCACCGATATAGGACGCGCCCTTTATCATGAACGAATGCTTATCCGAATACCGACTGACACTGATTTCCATATGTATTCTCCTTACTGATCGAATCTTCCCGTAAAGTCCGTCGAAGCGACGTCTTTAAGCGGCAGCTTGACCGGCTTGTCCGTCGCTGCCGACTGATAGATTGCGAGAATCATTTCCACCGCGTTTCTGCCTGCAACCGCGTCCACATACGGATCCCTGTCGTTTCGGATCGCGTCGATGACGTCCGCATACAAGCTGGTATGCCCGTTGCCGTAAACATTGCTGGTCTGCTCCTGCAGCCCCTTGTTCTTGCTGTCCTCTTCGTTTTCATCGGAGAAGTTCCAGACATCGATGTTGTTTGTGGACGTGCCGCCGATCTTGACCGTTCCCTTTTCGCCGAAGAGATACAGCGTCTCTTCGAGATTCTTCGGAAAAACATTGACAGTTCCTTCGATCGTGCCGACCGCGCCGTTTTTGAACTTCACTACAGCCATGCCGATATCTTCACACTCCAGATAGTCATGGAATTGCTGCTTGGTTACGCCGTAGACTTCCTCAACCTCATCACCCATCATCCATCGCAGAAGATCAATGCCGTGGATACACTGATTGAACAGGCAGCCGCCGTCCGACGCCCACTTGCCTCTCCACGGTGCCTGATCGTAATACGATCTGCCGCGGTTCCAGCGGACATTGATCGAACCGTGAGAAAGACGGCCGAACCGACCCGCTTCCAACGCTTTCCGCATTTCCTGAATTGCAACATTGAAGCGGTTTTGATGGCAAACAGAAACCTTGACGCCCTTCTCTTTGCTTCTGCGGATCACTTCCTCCGCGTCCGCCATGGACATGGTCATCGGCTTTTCGACGATCACGTTCTTGCCCTGATCGATGCAGTAGAGCGTAATCTCGGCATGAACGCCGCTGTCCGTCGCGATCGCGACAAGCTCGATCTCCGGATGCTCTTTCAGCATCTGCTTATAATCCGTATAGCGAGCAATCGTCTCATCCTTCTCAAGCCCGTGCTTTGCCAGAAGGTTCTCAATTGCCTCCGGCAGCAAATCACAAGCCGCAACAAATTCCAAGCCGTTATTAACAACGGCTTTTACGTGGTTGGTTGCGATTCTTCCGCAACCGATTAATGCATACTTCATTTATCCCTCCGAGTTTAAAAAATAAGACATCAGTTTAGCAATTCATCATATAATCCTAGTAATTTAATTTGTTCTTTATCCCAACAATATTTTGATAAAACAGCATTCCTGCCATTATCTTTACATTGTCTTCGTAGAGCTGAATCATCTAAAAGCGTACGAATCGCTTTAGCTATTTCTAATTCATTATTTGAATCGACTGCATAACCTATATTGTATTGCTTTAAGAAGCTCACATTATATGGTGAATTATTAATAATGCATGGTAACCCCATAGACATATACTCATATACTTTTGTTGGCAGATTTAGCATCTTATAATACTGACCAACATCAAGAAGCATACATAAACCAACTTCAACCTTGTTAAGTAATTCTGCTATTTTATCTCTATTCAGAACGCCAAGATAACTGACACAAGAATACTCTTCCATCTGTTCAAGTTTCTTCTTATACTCTTCAGAATAAAAAGGACCAGCAAGATATAGTTTGCAATGTGCTAATCTTGCAGCTTTAATGATCTGTGTTATGCCTCTATGCTCTTCAAGCCCCCCAATATAACATACTGTGTTTTTCTCTTTTATCTGTGTCTCATTGAACTTATCAAAAAGTTCACTTAACCAAGGAAGATTGTCTATTGGGACTACTTTGTTGCACAGCTTATCAAAATATGTGACTGCCTCTCCATTTCCTGGATATGTTAATCCATCTATCCGTGAAAAGATCATTCTTGAATACAAATCATATATTTTTGCTAATATTCTTGCTACTACTTTTGGAAGATAAGTTTTATTCTTAATCTGTTCAACATAATTCTCATGGCTATCAAAAACCACTTTCTTCCCTTTTTTCTTTAATTTTAACGCATATGGAAGGAGTTCCGGATCATGTAAATGATATAAATCCGCATTAGTCGTAAGCGCTGTTTTATAGGCTTTTTTAGCGAAACAAACCATGCGAAATAGCCTACTTGTTTTTTTGGGCTCGCCAATCCCAATGATATGAACGCCCTGCTTCTCATATGTTTCTCCGCGCTCTATCAGGTATGTATCATACCCCGCCCTTGCCGCCGATATACATGCTCGTCTAAAAATACGTCCATCCTCCGGTGGGTGAGCGCTTGTAATATGACAAATTTTCTTCAACGTCATTTCTCCTCATCTATACCAATTGCATCTAATAGCTTGATCGTGAGTTTTTTAAAATCATATTCTTCCGCAGTGGCACGTGCATTCCTGCAGAAGGCTGCAAGCTCTTCTTCTTGCATATCCGCAAATCTCTCTATCTGTACCGCAATATCATTTGGATCAGCAGTTTCAACCGATACCCCGGCGTTGCCCATAAGAACCGGGTTGTACTCTGCATAAAAATCGCACAGAATTGGCCTCCCCGCTGCTAAATAATCAAAAATCTTGTTAAAACTGATTCCATAAACGAACAATGGACTCGGGCTGTTATGCGCATAATTGATTGTTGCTCTACTGGTAATATAGGGTATGTATTTTTTGTCGACACGTCCTTTGAAAACGACATTTGTAATGCTTTCTTCAATAATCCTTTTCTTTAGCTTCGGGAGTTCGTCTCCATCCCCCCATACTAAAAACTTAATTTTCGGATTTTTGACTTTTTTAGCTACATCAAGCAGCCCCGACAAATGATTAACTTTGCGAATCGCTCCGGTATAGACAACATTGAATTGCTTTTCATTTTCCAGATCTGCATCATCAATCGTATAATGCTTTTTGTTATAATCAAACTGTTCTAAATCAACACCATTATTGATGAAAAAGAATTTGCTTTTGGGAAGAATAGAATGCCATCCTTGCTTAATGATATATTCATATTCTCCATCTGCAGTAAACACTACGGAATCGGCTTTAGTGTAAATCTGTTTTTCTATATATCGCAACCACTTCACCAATATATTATTGGGGCTTAAACCGTTATATGCAACCAAAGTTTCCGGCCATAAATCCGCTATCTCCGCTACAGCCTTAATGTTCTTTCTTTTTGCATATTTAATACCGGCATAACAAGAAAGAGGATCAAAGGATGTTGTAACAATCACATCTGGCTTTTCAAGCGCACTAACCATTTTAGGCAGTCTCTGTGCAAAGCAAATGATATTGACTATTCGACTAATTCCGTTTCCTTGATACCCCGGACACTTAATTAAATAATACGGTATTCCATCACTAATAAGCAGCTTTGTTCTTTTGTTATCGGTAATAAGATTCTCGTTGGAATTATGGACTGTGCTCGCTGCAATTATAACAACCTCGTGACCCATTTTCATCAAGTTCTTTGCAAACAATGACGGACGTGCTAATGGATAGTACTGAGGAGGAACCGCATAATGATTAATCAACCATATTCTCATCTTTTCTTCCCTCTCTCATACTCGTCAATTATCTTCTTAGCATATATTTGAAGGTCATGATACTGTGCTTCCGATATAGTTCCTTCTTTCAATAATGCGTCTCCATAATCAAGAGCCGTTACATTTTCTCCATCCGTAATTCCTTCTTGTTTCACTATGGCAACTCTGACTGTATGAAATACCAGTTTCAGATCATTCCATAGTGATACCTCCTTCAAATACCGTAAATCCCAGTTAATCTTCTCTTCCCAGGTGATGGCGTTGCGACCTTTGATTTGAGCTAACCCGCTTAATCCCGGTTTTGCAGTATGCCGCATACGCTGTTTATCCGACATAAAAACCATGTCTCGCACAAGCTGCGGACGAGGTCCGATGACAGACATTTCGCCTTTTAAAATGTTAATTGCCTCTGGGAGTTCATCCAAGCTTGTTGCCCGAAGCATCTTTCCAAAGTGTCCGAGCCGTTCCTCGTCCGGTAAAAGCTCCCCATCTTTGTTTCTTTCCTCGCTCATTGTGCGAAATTTATATAAATCAAAGATTCGTTCCCTGCCGGTTTTAGGATCAATCAACCCAGGGCGCGGCTGTTTGAAAATAACCGGCGATCCTAATTTGATCCGTACTGCAATGGCAATAATTACATACAACCAGCTGAACACAATCAGTGCAAAAAGCGAACAGATTATGTCCAAAATACGCTTTATGTACTTTTCATAGAACCCTTTTTTTCTGGTCAATATCCATTACCTCTCTGCTTACAAATATCGTACAAACTGTTTACCGGAAACACCTATGAATGATATCAATAATAACATCCTGCTGCTCCGGCGTCACTTTGTTGTCGGATGGGAGGCAGAGACCGCGGCGGAAGATATCCGCGCCGACGTCCATGCCGGAACCCGCGATGTAGGCGTTGCTGCTGCCGCGGCCGTTGCCTTCGGCGGTGATGAAAGCGTGTGTGCGGTAGATCGGCTGCATATGCATGGGCTTCCAGATCGGACGGCCTTCGGCATTGAAGGCAGAGAGCGCGTCGAGGATCTCCTGCGGGCTGCTCTTGCCGGGCTCGGTGGTATAGAGATAATCCTGCTCGCCGCGGACTTGAGGAGCCATGGCGTCCTCGTCGATGATCATGCAGGAAAGCCAGAAATTCGGCTGGGATTTCTCTGCATCGAAGGGATTCATCCTGACCGGCAGATCGGAAAGACCGGCCTTGTAGCGTTCGTAGATCGCTTTCTTCTGCGCAATATGCGCTTCAAGATAGGGCATCTGACCGCGAACGACGCCTGCGATGATGTTCGACATACGGTAATTGTAGCCGATCTCCTCATGCTGATACCACGGTGCGGCTTCGCGGCTCTGGGTGGACCATTTGCGGACCTTGTTCGCGTCCTCAACGCTGTTCGTGAGGAACATGCCGCCTGCGCTGCCGGTGATGATCTTATTGCCGTTGAAGCTGATGCAGTTATAATTGCCGAGCGTGCCGGTCTCGACCCATTCGCCGTTCAGTTTGTACTTTGCGCCGAGCGATTCCGCAGCGTCCTCAACGATCAGCGCGCCGTGCGCTTCCGCGATCCGCCTGATTTCTTCCATCTTGCCGGGCGTGCCGTACAGATGCGCGACAACGATCAGCCGGACATCGGGATACAGCTCGAATGCTTTTTCCAGAGCCTCCGGAGACATGTTCCAGGTATCCGGCTCGGTATCGATAAAGATCGCGTCGCCGTCCTCGTAGGCGACCGGATTGATCGAAGCGTCGAAGGTCATATCGGAGCAGAACACTTTATGTCCCTGCAGCGTGCCCGCGTTCGGACGCGCCTGTCCGTAAAGCTTTTCGCCCGCAAGCTTGGTCGCAAGATGCAGCGCAGCCGTGCCGCACGACAGCGCGACCGCATACTTGACGCCGATGTATTCCGCAATCTCCTTTTCCACCTCGTTGATGTTGGCGCCGACGGTGGAGACCCAATTCGTGCGGATCGCGTCGTCGACCCAGTGCTGTTCGTCGCCGTGCATGGTCGGCGAAGACAGCCATATCTTCTTTTCAAACGGCATGATCCCTGCAAAACGCGGATCCTCTGTAAACCTCTTCATGTGATACCCTCTGAACTGTCTATTATTCTTGTATTGTGCGATCCCGGTTGTAAGCTTTGAAAATCGGGATCGATTCACGATCATTCTGTGCGGCGCCGCATCGTACGCACGATCAGATACCCAACAAACGAACCGATCGCGATGCCGATCAGATCGATCCAGATGTCGGCGACCGATGCGCCGCGACCGGACAGCAGCTGAATGCTCTCATCCGCAAACGCTGCCGCAAATCCCGCGCCTGCGCTTCTCCCGATCTTTCCGTGAAAACAGAGTGCAAGGAGCAGTGACAGGATCGCAAACTCCGCAACATGCGCAAGCTTTCGGATCGTATGATGCGACGCCGGCGGAAGTCCGAGTAACCCGAGCAGGGGATCGATCACTTTATCCGTGAACCATCCGCTCTCCTCGGCGGAAACGCTCTGCGGAAGCAGGGATTGTACAAATATGAACAAAAGCATCAGCCCTGTCGCAATCAACAAAGCGATGCGTTTGCCGTCAGCCTGCCGCATGCAGTTCGTCCCTGTCTTCCTTGCTGTTTGCTCCGTATACCGTGACCTTCGGCTTATCCGCGCCGTTGTTTGCCGGATGGTAAGTCGGGACGATGTCGATCAAAAGCTCCCTGATATGATCGTCGTTTGCGTATGCGGCATTCATCAGAATACCGATGTTCTTGAAGAGCTGGTCCTGATCGATACGGATCGGAGCGCCGATATGGATCAGTTCGTTCTCGGTCTTTCTGAGACCTTCCGCCGCCATCAGCTTCTCTTCGTACAGCTTTTCACCGGGACGCAGACCGGTATACTCGATCTTGATATCGACGTCCGGCTTCAATCCCGCCTGGCGGATCAGATTTCTAGCAAGCGTGTCGATCTTGACCGGGCTGCCCATATCCAGCACGAAGATCTCGCCGCCTTTTGCGTATGTTCCTGCCAGCATGACAAGGCTGACTGCCTCCGGGATCGTCATAAAGTAACGAACGACGTCCGGATGTGTGACCGTGACGGGACCGCCCTTGGCGATCTGTTTTTTGAACAGCGGGATCACGGAGCCGTTGCTGCCCAGGACATTGCCGAACCGCACGGCGACAAATTCCGTCCCGATGTTGCGGAACACGCTGCCGGTGCCGTCCTTATCGGCGTTTTCCCAGCCCTCGTGCGTGAAGAGCTGCGGGATCTCATTTGCTTTTCCTGCCTTGATCTTTGCGTCGAAGCACTGCACGATCATTTCGCAGACACGTTTGCTTGCGCCCATGACATTGGTCGGATTGACCGCCTTGTCCGTGGAGATCAGCACGAACCGCTCACAGCCGTGAACCATTGCGGCGTACGCGGTCTTGTATGTGCCGAGAACGTTGTTCTTGATCGCTTCGCAGGGACTGTCCTCCATCAGCGGAACGTGCTTATGCGCCGCTGCGTGATAGACGACCTGCGGGCGGTAAACGTCGAAGACCTTGAACATCCTGCGGCTGTCGCGTACAGAGCCGATCAGCACAACGAGATCCAGTGCCGGATACCGTTCCTTCAGCTCCTGCTGAATGTCATAAGCATTGTTTTCATATACATCGAAAATGATCAGCTGCTTCGGTCCGTGCGCCGCGATCTGGCGGCAGAGCTCGCTGCCGATGGATCCGCCGCCGCCTGTGACCATGACGGTTTTTCCGTTGATAAACGAATAGACCCCGGTAAGGTCGGGACGGATCGGATCCCGCCCCAGAAGGTCCTCCACCGCGACGTCCTTCATTGCGCTGACCGTCACCTGACCCGAGATCAGCTGGAAGATGCCGGGAAGCTGCTTGAGCTCGCAGTCGGTCTCACTGCAGATCGCGAGGATGTCACGTTTTTGTTCCGCCGTTGCGCTCGGGATCGCAAGATAGATCTTATCGATACGGTACTTTTGCACAGCGGCGAGAATATCCTCGCGTCCGCCGACGACCGGAACGCCTTCCAGATACCGGCCCTGCTTATTCGGATCGTCGTCAATGAAGCAGACGACCTTTTCATGAGCGCCGGGATTTGCGATCATATCCCTTAGGATCAGCTGTCCCGCATTGCCTGCGCCGATCAGCATGACCCGGTTTGTCGGCAGGTGACTGAGCGCCCGTTTGGCTTGCCAGTTGTCATAGATGCGAACGGAAAACCGCGCGCCGATCAAGAGGACCGCCTGGATCATTGCACCGCCGATATAATATGAAAACGGCATGCGGTGCCAGAAAATGAGCGTGATCGCCGCAGTATGAACGACGGAGAGCAGCAGAGACACGCCGAGCGTACGGACAAGCTCCCTGAGACCGATATATCGCCACAGCGATCTGTACAGACGGAACAGCCAAAGAACCAGTACGGAAAAAGCGCCGTAAAACAGGATAAACCGGCTGTATGCATCTATGTATTTTTGTTCGATATGCGAGAAGAAGAAATCAAACCGCATCCACAGTGCCAGAAAGTAGGCGACGCAGACGGCGATGAAATCATATACGCCGAGAAGAACGGAGAAGAATACCTTTGTTCTTCCCTTTCGCGTTCCGTTCTCGCGTTTTGTTTCCTGTTCAGTCGTTTTTGTGTTCATTTACAACACTCCGCATCATACCGGCATCATGACCGGCAGATCATTTTTGTCTGTTACCGTTTACCGGAAATCAACGTAGACGTCGTTGATATCGCTGCTTTCATCAGACCAGTATAAGACCGAGCGATTCCATCTTAGTTTGAGTGGATTCTGAAACAGTGCATTCAAAGCATCACCCGATTCTTTGAGTTTTGCTTCAAGCGGTTTCAACGCGGCATAATACTCTTCCTGTTTCTTCATTTCTTCATCCGTCAGCCTGACTGTATCGTCACTGTGTTCCTGTATCCACTGATCGACGATCCGGAACATGTTCTGCAGATTCTCGTAGTCCTGCCAGCATGCGGCGTAAGCTGTTTTCTGCTCTTCGCTCATCGCCTCGGCAGGCGCGAGATCATGTACTGCCGCAAACAGCTTTCCGGCGATCGACAGGTACTGGATCGCACGAAAACCGCAGTCGTGCAGGAAGGTCTCGTAGGTCAGCGTATCGATCGGCATCGGCTCCGCATCGATCCCGTACACTTCCTTCAGGATCTCGATGCGGCTCTGCTGATCGATAAATGCAAACGCCCAATCATACCGCATGTGTATCGTTCCGTGAATGCTGAACAACTTGATGTCGTCCGGATCGATCGTGCCTGCGAAATTGATCAGCGCGGCTGTCTGCGAAAGGCTTGTATTCGTATATACATTGTCACCCATGGCCTTCAATAAGTCCGGGATCATGGAAAGCTTGCCTTCCTGCTTCAGCTTTTTAAAAATGGCGACCAGCATCTTGCGCTGTCGTGCGGTACGGCTGGAATCAAGGCCGTCTGCACTCCTTCGCATACGCATATATGCCATAACGCCCTGACCGTCCAAATGGCGTCTGCCCGGATTGATTACGCTGCCGTCAAGTGTACGAAGTCTGATATCCACATCGAAATCGATCCCTCCGATCATATCGACCAGATCGATCACCGCCTGAAAATCGACACCGTAATAATACGGAACCGAAACGCCGCCGAGCCATTCCTCGGCTGCGCGCGAACTCAGCTCAAATCCCGCTTTCGGATCCGCCATGCCGCCGCCGACGTTGAAAATCCCGTTGAACTTATAGAATCCTGTATGTCCCGGCGCTGTCGTCAGACAATCGCGTGCAACGGAGATCAGACTGACTTCTTTTCGATCAAAGTCGATCGCAATGATCATGTTCGCATCGGTATGCGGCATTGATCCGCTTGTCGACCGTCCGTTTTCGTATGCGTCGATCCCGAACAGCGCGATATTCACGATCCCGGCAGCCGGTGTGCTTTCGGTCGCCTGAGAAGCAGACGAATCCGTCTCCCGCGGCGCGGCGGTCGGGATCGGCGTCGTTCCCGGCTCTGCTGTCGGAAGATATGCTTCAAGATCGAAAGCCGGCGTCGTTTCCGGCGTCGTAACGACGGAAATGCGTTCGGTCCGGGTAAAGAATGCATCGGGACGCTTCAGTATATGCCAGACGTAGATCCCGGCTCCGATCAAAACAAGCGCCAGTACGGATAGGACGATCCAAAGAACGATCCTTTTCTTTTTTCGCTTTTGCTCCTTTACTATAATATGTTCTGTTTGCTTCTGGTTGATGGTTTCTTCCACAGTAGGGGCCTCCTGTTATCCGGATTTTTGCGTTGCCTTCGGCATACGGAGCGATCATATCGCTTCGCATGCTGCAAGATCCGCTGTGTTCGACCGGTCGTTTCCGTGGCGGCTATGGCCGCGCACCGTTCGTTCCGGTCTCTTTTCCCCTTTTAACGCTGCGGTTTCAGAGAATGTCCGAAAGCAGAGCTTCTGTCTCGCGCATGACGGCCTTCCACTCCTCCGGATACCGCTGCTTCACGGATTGCCACTCTGTATAGCCGGTCTTCGTTCCGTGGATATCGCTTCCCGCAGCAACGATCTTCCCTTCCTTAATCCAATCCCTTAAGTAACTGCTCTGCAGATGCTTGGTCAGCGCGGACACGTTGACTTGTCCCTTGACATGGTCAAGCGACAGCAGCCGCTCAATCTGCTTGCGATCGTAGCGATCCACATGCGCCAGAACAATTTCAAGATTGCTGCGTTCGCTCAAGGTCTCGACGGAATCGATCAAGCGCTCTGACCAGTGTGCAAACGGCATCTCAAGAAGCAGAATATTCGTTCCGACCAAACAGAGATCCTCAATGTGCGGCAGACGGTCGATCCCTTCAAACGCCAGCACCTCCGCGCCGAGAACGATGCGGGGACTGCCCTCCTCCAGCTTTGTTTTCAGTTCCAGCCAGCTGTGCGCGCGCTGCTCCAGGAACGTTTCGACGCTGATCTGCTGTCCGTAATAATGCGATGTCGCACAGATCACATCCACACCGCTTTCCTTTGCGAGGCGAATCTGTTCCAAAGAGTTATCCATGTCCTTGCTGCCGTGATCGAGTCCAGGCAGAATGTGCGCGTGAAAATCGATCTCTGCCGATGAACTCTTTTTTACGGTCTTTACGGTCTTTTGAGCCGGATCCGGTCCAGCGTTTTTAGAATAATCCGGCGTATTTCCGTAACGGTAACCGTATTTATATTCATACTTATACCCGTACTTGTATCCGTACTTATATCCGTACTTATATCCGTACTTCCCGCCCTGCTTGAGATTCAGGTCGTTGATCACGACGCCGCAGATCCGTGCACCGGCGCTTTGAAGCGCGCTTTCTGCTTCCGCAAGGTCCCTCTGCTTTGTCTTAGCGGAGCGAATGACAAGAACCATGCCGTCGACTAACCGCGAGACGATCTGCGCGTCTGCGACCTCGTTGATCGGCGGCGTATCGATAATGATGTAGTTATACTTTCTGCGGAAGCGATCGATCGCGTTCTGGAACGCGGCGGACGCCAGCATTTCGGACGGGTTCGGGGGGATCTTTCCACACGCAATGATCGAGAGCGGAAGCCCTTCAACGCCGTAAACGTCGCAGACGTCGACTTTTGCGATCAGGTCGCTCAAGCCGTTGTTCGTATGGATATGCCAAAGACGGGCAATATTCGGTTTGCGCATGTCGCAGTCAATCAGCAGCGTTTTCTTGCCGAGCATTGCAAACGACACTGCGATGTTCGACGCGGTCAGGCTCTTGCCTTCGGAGGGGTTCGCGCTCGTCACGCCGAAGACCTTGCAGCCGCGGTCGTCCATCGACGCCACGCTGTACATCAGGTTCGTACGAAGCTGTACATATGCTTCACGAATGGCAAAGGCGCTGTTTTCGGTCAGGATCTTTTTGCGGTTCTCCCGGATCTGTGCGCGCTCTTCCTGCTTGCTGTCCTTATTGCTGCGCTTTAATGTGATCTTATTCATTTACGATTTCCTCCCTGAGCGTGACTTCCCACGGCGTCGTTTCTTCCCCACCGACAACGATCATCGGGACTGTACCGATCACCGGACAGCGGCTGACCTTTTGGACCTCTTCCGAGGTATAAATCGTCGTATCAAGATATGCGCGAAGCAGGAAATAGACCGCGACCAGTATGAAACCCGCTGCAAACCCGAGGATGACGTTTCTTGTCAGATTCGGACTGGACGGCCTGTTCGGAACAGTAGCATAGTCAACGATCTCGACGCCGCCCGCCTTCGTGATGCGGACGATCTGATCGGGAACGTACTTCGCAAATGTGTTGGCGATGTCCGCGGAAAGCTTCGGATCCCGGGTCGTGACGCTCACCCGGATAAGCTTGGTGCCGTCCGGAACGGAAACCGTCGTATTGCTTGTCAAGGTAGACGTTTGGATGTCCCATTCCGCATACTCCGGGTGTTCGACATTGAAACGTTCGGCGACCGTATCCAGAACGGAATTGCTCTTTACGATGACCTGGTAGGTCTTGATCAGATTGTCCGCCGCAACCAGTTCACTGCTCGTGATCGAACCCCGTTCGTTCTGCTCCGCATTCGTAAATACATACATGGAAACTGCCGCCGTGTACTTTTTCCGAATGCAGAAATGCGTCACAAGACCGACTGCGAGCGCAGCGATGACGCCCGCGAGCAGAATATAGATCCATTTTGAGATCAAAATCTGAAAGACGTCCCCGAGATTGATCTCGACTTCATTTTTGTCCCTTCTCACCTGTTCCAAAGCCGTTGATCCTTTCCGAATAATAGTTATGAGGTCTTCTGATGCCGCACCGTGCAGATGCATATCCGCAAGTTTTAGGGCATTTTTGTCTGCTATAACGTACTCCTGTGCCGCATGCACATAATACCGCATAGTATTAGACGATAGTATTATACACAAATCTCCCTCTTGCGTCAATATGCATACACCATATAATATAGAAGCAGCCGATGGGACACGGTCGTCTGCCCGCAGTTTGATGTCTGTCCTCTGCATCTTGATCAGCATACATCTTTAACGTATTTTCGTCAATCGTTTTGCCATTATTCGACATAATATCAATAATAAGGCAAAAGACCGCTAAATTCTGCGTGGTCTTTTTCTTATTTTTGCATGTGATCTTTTTTTTCGCTCTGTTCTGACGACTGGTGCAGCAAGTCGATGTCCACGTTCTCCCCGATATACTCGATCGTGCACCAGATATTCCGGAACATCGCTTCGCCGTCGCCGAGCGCGATCTGCACCGTCTTGCGGCTTTTATTTACCTTCAGGACCCTTGCCTCCATTCCGACAAGCGGACCGCCGACGAATGCGATCTTGGTGCCGACCTTGACGACCTGGGACACATCGATCATGCCCTCATAGCGCCGGAGCCACTTCACGAACGCAAGGTCGTCGCCGCGCAGCGCGCAGCTTCCGTCTTCATAGCGCAAAACCTTCAGCACGCCGGAGTATCGCCGCACCGTCTCCCAATCCGGTTCGCAGTCGGCGTCAAAGAACACATAGCCCGGAAGCAGCCGCGCCTTCGTCCTTCGGATACCGCCGGCGTCCGGCTTGTTTCGCACTGCAAGCGGAGAAAACGCCGCATATCCGTTGCGCGTGAGAAGATCGATCACGAGACCTTCCTGCCCGCTTTTGCAGAACAGGCAATAGCTTTCCATCGATCCTCCCCCTTCCTTTGCGATGTTTTTGAGTGCTCCCATTATAGATACCGCGGCAACCGTTGTCAAGGACGCCGCCGGTTTTTTCTCTTGATACGCCGGACGATCTGCTATATAATCAAAGCATCATGAACTGCCTGTCGACGCAGGGAAAGGAAACATGTATGATCCTGATCAAAAAAATACAGATCCCGGAGTTGAAGACCGAAAAGCCGCGCAGACAGTACGTTTGTCTGCCGAAGGACTATGAAAAAAACGACCGGCGGTATCCGGTTGTCTATATGTTTGACGGACATAATGTGTTTTACGACCGGCACGCCACCTACGGAAAAAGCTGGGGCATGCGCGAATATCTGAAAAAAGCAAAGGTCCCGCTGATCATCGTTGCGGTCGAATGCAATCCGGAGGGCTTCCGAAGGCTGTCGGAATACAGCCCGTGGGACTTCTCCGCGCCGCGCCCGGTCGGCAGTATCGAGGGACGCGGCAAGGTCACGATGGACTGGTTTACGTCCGTTCTGAAGCCGGAGATCGACGCGCAGTTCCGGACGCTGCCCGACCGCGAACACACGATGATCGCGGGAAGCTCGATGGGCGGGCTGATGTCGCTCTATGCCGCCGTGGAATACAATTCCGTCTTTTCCCGCGCGGCGGCGCTCTCGCCGAGCCTCTGGGTCTCGCCGTCGAAGCTCAAAGAACTGATCCGCTCGCATCCGCTCGCTGCTCCCACACGCATCTGGATCGACAAAGGGACCGGTGAGATCGACCCGAAACGCCGCGCGCTTTCCGGCATGTTCGATGTGGCAAAGGCGCTTTCCGAAGCCGGCGCGGACGTCTCCGCAAACGTCATCCCCGGCGCCGCGCACAACG